>ENA-ORSX01000174-ORSX01000174.1-human-gut-metagenome-genome-assembly--contig:-NODE-174-length-79491-cov-21.915089_pt1 | contig 79491 bp, 76 predicted proteins | sample MGYA00241904_ERZ509172 | MGnify/ENA primary metagenome ERZ509172 (study PRJEB26280, sample SAMEA2338795) | human gut metagenome | biome: human gut; feature: human-associated habitat; material: faeces... | reverse complement strand
AACCTGTGACCCTCTGCTTGTAAGGCAGATGCTCTCCCAGCTGAGCTAAGACCCCGTATAATTTCCTGCAAGTTTTGTTTCCCTCAACCTGCTTCGCTATTATACTATTATTTTTCACCAAATGTCAACAGATAATATGCTATTTTTTAAAGTTCTTCAATTTGGATAAATTTTTGGAATTGTTTGTACAATTTATTCAAAAGCAAACCGCCGCTTATCAGCGACGGTCTGCAATAAAATCCCTGTATTATTTAAAATACTTCACGCCGGATTCGAAGATTCTAAGATCCTGTTCACCATAAATATTGATAGCAACAGAATTATCACGCCTTTCAGAATGCGCCATCTTACCAAGCACTCTTCCATCCGGACTTGTAATACCTTCAATCGCACAATAAGAACCATTCACATTCCATTCTTCATCCATGCTGATATTGCCTTCCGGGTCACAGTACTGTGTAGCAACTTGACCATTTGCAAATAATTTTTCAATCCATTCTTCACTTGCCACAAAACGGCCTTCTCCATGTGAAGCAGGATTTGTATAAACTCCGCCAAGATCTGCCTCCTGAAGCCATGGAGATTTATTTGTTACAACCTTTGTATATACCATCTTAGAAATATGACGTCCGATTGTATTATAAGTCAATGTCGGAGAATCTTCTTTCTGTCCAACAATCTGTCCGTATGGAACAAGTCCCAGTTTAATCAGCGCCTGGAATCCATTACAAATTCCCAATGCAAGTCCGTCACGCTCATTTAACAACTTCTCTACAGCTTCTTTTAGCTTTGCATTTTGGAATGCAGTAGCAAAAAACTTTGCAGAACCATCCGGCTCATCACCGGCACTGAATCCGCCCGGGAACATAATCATCTGTGCCTGTGCAATCGCTTTTTCAAATTCAGTCACTGACTCTCTGATTCCATCTGCATCCATATTTTTGAATACTTTTGTAATTACCTTTGCACCCGCACGTTCAAATGCTTTTCTACTGTCGTATTCGCAGTTTGTTCCCGGAAATACCGGAATAAATACAGTTGGCTGGGCCAATTTATGACTACAGATATGAATATCTGACGTACGGAATATCTTTTCTTCTACTTTTTCTTCGCTGCTTGCATCAGATTTTGTTGCAAATACACTCTCCAAAGTTCCTGTCCATGCGTCCACTGCTTCCTGAAGTCTTAATTCTGTATTTCCATATGTAAATACTGCATCATCCGTTACCTCACCGATTACTGTATAGGTGACTGCAAGATTCTGAACCTGATCTGCCGGAACTTCTGCAACAAGATCACCAAATGCCGGAGCAAATGCATCGCTCGGATCCAAATGATGCTCCAGATTCAATCCCAGACCATTACCAAACGCCATCTTGCTGACGGCAACGATAACACCATGACGATCAAGTGCATACGCAGATACAATTCTGCCCTTTTGAATATCTTCATGGAATTTTCCATACTGATCCATTACCTGTGTATAAACCGGAAGATCATATTGATCTTTCTGAATACGGATCCATACCAGTTTATTTCCTGCCTGTTTCAGTTCCGGAGTAATAATATCCTTATCTTTTGCCATGTCCACAGCAAAAGAAACTAAGGTCGGCGGCACATCAATATCCTGGAAAGTACCAGACATACTGTCTTTTCCGCCAATGGAAGGCAAGCCATATTCAAGCTGCGCTTTATAAGCACCCAAAAGCGCTGCAAACGGCTGGCTCCATCTCTTTGGATCCTCTGTCATACGACGGAAATACTCCTGGAAAGTAAAACGTATCTTGCTGTAATCTCCACCTGTAGCTACAATTTTAGCAATAGACTCCGTCACAGCATACACTGCACCATGATACGGACTCCAGCTTGACAGATACGGATCGAATCCATAACTCATCATAGACACCGCATCTGTTTTTCCATTCATAACCGGTACTTTTGCAACCATAGCCTGAGTCTCTGTCATCTGATATTTTCCACCATGAGGCATCAAAACAGAACCAGCTCCGATGGAACCATCAAACATTTCCACGAGTCCTTTTTGGGAACATACGTTTAAGTCTTTTAAAGTATCCAGCCATTTTTTCTTCACATCTGAAACTTCTTCTTTCGCAAACACCGTATCGCTCATAGATGGGATCTCTACTTCTACGTCTGTTTCCTGATGTGCACCGTTGGTATCCAAAAATGCTCTGGACAGATTCACAATTTCCTTACCTCTCCAAACAAGTACAAGGCGTGGTGATTCTGTAACAACTGCAACCTCTACAGCTTCCAGATTCTCTTCTTTGGCATAAGCAAGGAACTGCGCCACATCTTTCGGATCTACAACCACTGCCATACGTTCCTGAGATTCAGAGATCGCAATTTCTGTTCCATCCAATCCTGCATACTTTTTCGGAACCTTATCCAAATCTACACGAAGACCATCTGCCAGTTCACCGATTGCAACGGATACACCGCCGGCGCCAAAGTCATTACACTTTTTGATCAGTTTACTTACTTCCTCCCGACGGAACAAACGCTGAATTTTACGTTCTGTCGGCGGATTTCCTTTTTGCACCTCTGCACCACATGTCTCTATTGACTCTTCTGTATGTACTTTTGAAGAACCTGTTGCTCCGCCACAGCCATCACGACCCGTACGTCCACCTAACAAAATGATGATATCCCCCGGATCTGAAGTTTCCCGAATCACCGCACGTCTTGGAGCAGCGCCCAGAACAGCACCGATCTCCATACGTTTAGCAACATAATCCGGATGATAGATTTCCTTTACTGCACCGGTAGCTAATCCAATCTGGTTTCCGTAAGAACTGTATCCTTTTGCAGCGCCTCGAACCAGTTTCTTCTGTGGCAATTTTCCTTTTAAAGTTTCTTTTACTGATACGGTCGGATCCGCAGCTCCGGTCACACGCATAGCCTGGTATACATAAGTACGTCCTGACAAAGGATCACGAATTGCACCGCCAAGACAGGTAGCCGCACCGCCAAACGGTTCAATTTCTGTCGGATGGTTATGTGTTTCATTTTTAAAATTAATCAGCCATTCCTCTTCTACACCATCAACAGTTATCGGCACTACAATGCTGCAGGCATTGATTTCGTCCGATTCTTCCTGATCCGCAAGTTTTCCTTCTTTTTTTAATTTTCTCATTGCAAGAAGCGCCAGATCCATCAGGCATACGAACTTATCTTCTCTTCCCGCAAAAATTTCGCTGTGCGTCTTTAAATAATTTTTATAAGTATTTTCAATTGGCTCTCTTAAATCTCCATCACCAAAGGTTACATTTTTCAATTCTGTCGAAAATGTAGTATGACGACAATGATCTGACCAATATGTATCCAGTACACGAATCTCTGTCATAGACGGATCCCGGTCTTCTTCGTTTTTATAATAATTTTGAATATGAAGGAAATCTTTAAATGTCATTGCTAATCCAAGGGAATCATATAATTCCTTCAAATCCATTTCCTGCATATCTTTGAATCCGTCGAAAATCTTTACGTCTTCCGGTTCATCAAAGACTGTAACCAATGTCTCCGGCTTATCCATACCAGTTTCTCTGGAATCAACCGGATTGATACAGTGTGCCTTCACAGCCGCAAATTCTTCATCGGTCAATGCGCCTTCTATTACATAAGTAGTTGCTGTCTGAATGACTGGTTTTTCATCTTCTTTGATAAACTGAACGCACTGCTCCGCTGAATCTGCCCTCTGGTCAAACTGTCCCGGAAGATATTCTACGGAAAATATATAATCTTTTTCCTGTTTTGGGAACTCTTCCAGATAAAGTCTGTCTACAGGCGGCTCTGCAAACACGCCCTTGCATGCTTTTTCAAATGTTTCATCAGAAATATTCTCTACATCATACCGTATCAGAACACGTACTCCTGTAACGGTTCCGATCCCCAGATAATGTTGGATCTCATGTTTCAAATCTTTTGCCTGTACGGCAAAGTCCGGTTTCTTTTCTACATAAACACGTCTTACATTACTCATGTTTTGTCTCCTTTTCTGCATTCAACTGCTTGTTCCGGTTGTCTTTTTCGGTATATAGCAGGGATCAGGACAGAAAAATCCCTTCCCTAGATATCATCCTACCATAAATTTTCTAATAAGAAAAATTAATATAATTAAATTCATTCATAAGTATCACTAATTTTCTTATAGATTACTCTAGCAAAAATTGTGATTATGAGAATTCCCAATAGCCCTGCCAGGAAAAAACTGCCGATTCGAAATACAAAATCAGAAAACAGCCCTTCCGGCAGCATACGAATCATATAATCTTCTGCGGGATCAAAAATCCACAAATCATTGTCAAAAAACAGTTCATGAAATCGAATAAAAAGAGTGTTGAAATCATATACCGCCCATATTCCAAGAGTCAAAGACAAAAGCGAAACCACGCCCAACACACCTTGGTAGCTTCGACATAAAACCGGGATCCATCTCCCCTTTGGCAAACAAATGACTAACCAAAGCACACAAAGAAAAAACACGACATTCGCTCCTACCCGCAGTTTCAAACCACCCAGAAATAACATCTGTACTTCTTTCATATGAAAGCGGTCCTGCTCATTAAAAAAATCCTGCCGCTCCCCTTCAATCATAGTTATCACCTGCAAAGACTCCCGTTCCCCTTTCAGATACGCCATCATCTCCTGGGTAACATACATAACATCCTTCATTTCCATATCCAGATCTGACAAAACTTCATATTTTCGATATTCTTTTTTATAAAAATCAAAATCTGAATACATAGCTATCTCAAATGCACTCAGTAAGAGTATTAAAATAAGAGACATAGCGGCAGCAGCTCCGACAAAATAGCGTACTCTCTTCAAAACCATCTTCCACTTCCTTTCTTTTCCATTTATTCAAATTTCTGATTGCATTTCTTTTTCTTATATCTTATAATAAAATCAATATTTATTAGGAGGTCTTATAATGGACATCAATTATGAGTTATATAAAGTTTTCTATCACGTGGCATCGACTTTAAGTTTTTCCGAAGCCTCCAAGCAATTATTTATTTCTCAATCAGCAGTCAGTCAATCAATCAAAACTTTAGAACGTAAATTAGATCAGACACTCTTCATACGCAGCACCAAACATGTGCAGCTGACACCGGAAGGTGAAATACTTCTCCGACACATTGAACCCGCCATGCATTTTATCCGCCGCGGTGAGGCGCAGCTTCTGGATGCCGCTTCTACCGGCGGTCAGATCCGAATCGGAGCAAGTGATACAATTTGCCGATATTTCCTTGTTCCATATTTAAAACAGTTTCATCAGGACTTTCCTACTGCTCATATCAAGGTCATCAACCAGACCTCCATCAAGTGTGTAGAACTTCTGGAAACCGGACAAGTAGACCTGATTGTAACAAACTATCCAAATGCATATTTAAGCAACGTATCTTCCATTCATAAAATCAAAGAATTCAAAGATGTATTTGTTGCAGGCAATGCATTTACACAATTAAAGGATCAGGTATTAACTTATGAACAATTGTCCAAATACCCGATTCTTATGTTGGATAAAAAGAGTACAACAAGCGAATTTCTGCATCGTCTCTTCCAACAGCATCATATGGATCTGGTTCCTGAAATCGAATTAACAAGCAACGATCTGCTAATTGATCTGGCACGAATCGGTCTTGGCATCGCTTTTGTTCCGGACTACTGCATTTCCGAACAGATTGATGATCTGTTTATCGTCAAAACAGAAGAGGATCTTCCTATGCGTGAACTAGTGATTGCTTACAACGAACAAATTCCTCTTACAAAAGCAAGTGAAGAGTTTTTAAATTATTTTATATCCCCAAAACATTAAATACAAAAATTCCGTCGCAGTATATACCTACGACGGAATTTTTATGCTTTATATGAATTACTCAATCGTAGCAATACGCATCATATTGCTTGCACCACTCTGTTCTTTTTGCACATTAAGAGAAGGAATTCCTGCTGTCAAAACAACGACATCTCCAGATTCTACATATTTCTTAACAGAAGCCAATTCAATTGCTCCCTCACAAATATCATCTGTTGTTGTAAATTGAAGAGATTTCAACGGAATAACGCCCCAATATATAGACATTCTTCTCAATGTACGTTCATTTGGTGTAATTCCGAGAATATTCTGTCTTGGTCTCAAATTAGAAACCACTCTGGAAGTTGCACCTGAAACGGTTGGTGTAATAATGCACTTTGCACTCAAATTTGCAGCAGCTACAACAGAAGAATATCCGATTGCACTCGACAAATTTGACTTCAAGTGATCTCCTGCCTGCTCGATCATCTGATCATAATCCAAATGCTGCTCTGTATTCTCTATAATGTGTACCATCATCTGCAGCGCTTCCACCGGATATTTTCCGGATGCCGTCTCTCCGGAAAGCATAACTGCATCTGTTCCATCATAAACAGCATTTGCAACATCCGTAACCTCTGCTCGTGTCGGACGCGGATTACGAATCATAGAATCCAGCATCTGTGTTGCAGTAATAACCGTTTTAAAATTATTGTTACACTTCTGAATAATCATTTTCTGAAGGTAAGGAACTTCCTCTGCCGGAATCTCTACTCCCAGATCTCCACGTGCAACCATGATTCCATCTGCTGCTCGAATAATTTCATCTATATTCTGTATTCCTTCAGCATTTTCTACTTTTGCAATAATCGGTGTATACGGCGCTCCCAGTTCTTTTAAATATGCCTTAATCTCCAGTACACACTCTGCATTTCGCACAAAAGATGCTGCTATAAAATCAATTCCCTGTTCTACACCAAAACGGATATCTTCTTTATCTTTTTCTGTAATTGCCGGAAGACGCACCGGCACATTTGGTACATTGACCCCTTTTCTTTCCCCCAGTTCTCCACCGTTCAGAACCTTACATATAATTTCTTTTCCCCTCTTACTGATTACTTCCAGTTCAATCAGACCATCATCAATCAGGATTCGTTTTCCCTTATCCACATCTTCCACAAGTCCTTCATAAGTAATGGAAACCTTGGTCGCATCTCCTGTGATTTCCTCCGTTGTCAGTACAAACGTTTCACCGGAATTAAGCAGTACCTTCTTGCCATCTTTTAACACACCGGTACGAATCTCCGGTCCTTTTGTATCGAGAAGGATCGCCACATTTCTATGTTCTTCTTCACGAAGTTGTTTTAATTGATTCATTCTTCCTTGGTGTTCTTCATAAGAGCCATGTGAAAAATTAAACCGGGCTACGTCCATTCCTTCACAAATCAATTTTCTCATAATTTCCGGGTCATTAGTTCTCGGACCCATGGTACATACAACTTTTGTCCTCTTCATTTACTCTCTCCTTTTGATGTAATCTTTTTATGCTAAATCCCTATTTGACATGTTCATGTGTAAATAAATGATCCTGACAATACTCAAAATTCCCGTTACATTTAGAACAGAATCGAAATTCCAGTGTTGGGTCATCCAGCTCCGTCCTTCCGCAAACCGCACAACGATGCTTTGCTCCGCCCGCATATGTCATATGTGGAGCCGAAGCCTGTTTCTGAAACTTTCTTTTTCTCACCTGCTGTTTCGGTGTATATGGCTTTACATTGCGGCTGGACAGGAAAAATACAAGGAAATTCAAAATAGATGCTATAATTGCAATTCTTGTATATAAATTTCCGTTGATCAAGGAATATAAGATCATAACCGCATATACCAATGCCATCCATTTCATCTTGATCGGAAGAATGAAATACAAAAGCACTTCCATATCCGGATAACTCACCGCAAAAGCAAGGAAAATAGACATATTAATATAATATGTGCTGAAAAACATTCCATATCCTACAGCATCTACACCAATGATTGCATAAAGAATAAATGCACCGATCACTGTAAAGATTATTCCCGAAAAAATATAAACATTATACCGAAACGCTCCCCAGGTCTGCTCCAACACTCTTCCCAGTGAATAATAAAAAATCAGCATAATCACTGTTGTAAGAACATTGCCTGCCGGCGGAATCAATACCCATGAAATCACTCGCCAGACCTGTCCTCTGAGAATATATGCCGGCTCCAGAGTCAGCCATTTCAGCAGACTCGGCATAAACATATAGATTCCAAATCCAATTACATATCCACCAATCAGATACATTGTTAAATTATGAATCGCAAAACGACCAAACTTTCTTTCTAACTTATTTAACCAGTTCAAATGTCTTCAATCTCCTCTTTTTATAATCTAAAACTATTTTTTCACATATAATTAATTGTATCTTCCGACTGTCTTTTTGTCAAACAAATGTTGTAATGTAAATCTGAAATCTTTATGTAAAATTTATGTTAACTTTTAGGATAAATCTAAAATCTCTATCATAATGACGATTGTGTTTTTAATTATCTTGTCGTATAATGTTAAAAGTTGTCGAATGTAAAAAACAATATGTAATAGGAAATAACACGATATTTTATTTTTTTATAAAAAGGATGATGAATTTATGAAACCAAATGATTTACATACTTTGGGAATTGATATTGGTTCAACAACGGTAAAGATTGCCGTATTGAATGATGATAACGAAGTTCTGTTCTCTGATTACGAACGACATTATGCAAATATCCAGGAAACGCTTTCTGACCTTCTCGGCCGCGCCCTGTATGCTCTAGGCTCAATCCGCGTCTCTCCGGTCATTACCGGTTCCGGCGGACTGACACTTGCCAAGCATCTGGGCGTTCCTTTTGTTCAGGAGGTCATTGCAGTCTCTACCGCTCTGCAGGACTATGCACCACAAACGAATGTGGCGATCGAACTTGGAGGTGAAGACGCAAAGATCATTTATTTTGAAGGCGGAAATGTTGAACAGCGTATGAATGGTGTATGTGCCGGCGGTACCGGCTCCTTCATTGACCAGATGGCATCTCTTCTCCAGACAGATGCTTCCGGTTTAAATGAATACGCCAAACATTATCAGGCGCTTTATTCAATTGCAGCACGCTGCGGTGTATTTGCAAAGTCAGACATCCAGCCTTTGATCAATGAAGGTGCTGCCAAGGAGGATTTGGCTGCCTCTATTTTTCAGGCGGTAGTCAATCAGACGATCAGCGGACTTGCATGCGGTAAACCAATCCGGGGACATGTTGCTTTTTTAGGTGGTCCACTCCACTTTTTATCCGAGTTGCGCAACGCATTTATCCGTACTTTGAAACTAGACGATGAGCATATCATTGCTCCAAACCATTCACATTTATTTGCGGCGATCGGCTCTGCGTTAAATTCAAAAAAAGATACGCCCGTAGCTCTTCGTGAACTCCAGCAGCGTCTGGCAGGTAAAATTCAGATGGATTTCGAAGTCGAACGTATGGAACCTTTATTTGCTACAACTGCTGAATATGAAGAGTTCATTCAACGTCACAACCGCCACCAGGTGCCTGTGAAAGATCTTGCATCCTATCGTGGAAAGGCTTTTTTGGGAATCGATGCCGGTTCTACAACAACAAAAGCCGCCCTCGTCGGTGAAGACGGTACTTTATTATACTCTTTTTATCACAACAATGATGGAGATCCTCTCGGTACAACCATTTCTGCGATCAAAGATATTTACAGCCAACTCCCGGATGGAGTTGAAATTGTCCATTCCTGTTCTACCGGTTATGGCGAGGCGCTGATCAAAGCAGCCCTTCTTCTGGATGAAGGAGAGGTCGAGACTGTTTCTCATTATTATGCTGCATCCTATTTCGAACCAGATGTAGACTGTATCCTGGACATCGGCGGTCAGGACATGAAATGTATCAAAATAAAAAATCAGACTGTAGACAGTGTTCAACTAAATGAAGCCTGTTCTTCCGGCTGCGGATCGTTTATCGAAACTTTTGCTAAATCTTTGAATTATTCCGTAGAAGATTTTGCCCACGAAGCACTTTACGCAAACAATCCAATCGATCTTGGAACACGCTGTACTGTTTTTATGAATTCCAAGGTAAAACAGGCACAAAAAGAAGGCGCATCTGTTGCAGATATTTCTGCCGGCCTTGCCTATTCTGTAATTAAAAACGCCTTATTCAAAGTAATCAAGGTATCGGATGCTACTGAACTCGGAAAGCATATTGTTGTTCAGGGTGGAACCTTTTATAACAATGCCGTATTACGCAGTTTTGAGAAAATTGCAAATTGCGAAGCAATACGTCCCGACATTGCGGGAATCATGGGAGCCTTTGGTGCAGCGCTGATCGCCCGGGAACGTTACGTCGACTGTGAGGGAACAACCATGCTTTCTATTCAGGAAATCGAAGCATTGGAATACTCAACAACGATGACAAAATGTAAAGGCTGTACCAACAACTGTCGACTAACAATCAATCATTTTAGTGGCGGAAGACGTTTTATTACAGGTAACCGCTGCGAACGCGGACTTGGCAAGGAACGTAGTACAAATAAGTTACCAAACCTTTTTGACTACAAATTCCACCGCTATTTTGACTATACGCCGTTGGAAATGTCTGAAGCCAAACGCGGCGTTATTGGAATTCCACGTGTGCTGAATATGTATGAAAATTATCCTTTTTGGTTTACTTTCTTTCATACTTTAGGATTTCGCGTTGTACTCTCACCGGCATCCACTCGAAAAATTTATGAACTGGGAATTGAATCGATACCAAGTGAATCCGAATGTTATCCCGCCAAGCTGGCTCATGGACATGTACAGTGGCTGATCAGTCAGGGAATCGAGCATATATTCTATCCTTCAATCCCTTACGAAAGAAATGAATTTCAGGATGCAAACAATCATTATAATTGTCCGATTGTGACATCGTATCCTGAAAACATCAAAAATAACATGGATGACATCATTCAACAAAAAGTAGATTTCATCCATCCGTTTTTAAACTTTCAGAGTGAAGAAACGATTTCATACCGATTAACGGAAGAATTATCAGAAAAATTTCAGATTGCTCCCGAGGAAATCCGTCAGGCAGTTCATGCCGCATGGGAAGAGCTTGCATCCTGTCGGGAAGATATGCGAAAAAAAGGAGAAGAAACGATTCGTTTTCTAAATGAAACAGGCAACCGGGGCATCGTGCTTGCAGGGCGTCCTTATCACATTGATCCGGAAGTACACCATGGTCTTCCGGAGCTGATCAACTCCTATAACATTGCCGTTTTAACAGAGGATTCGGTTTCCCATTTAACCCCTGTAGAGCGGCCATTAAATGTCATGGATCAATGGATGTACCACTCCCGCTTATATGCGGCAGCAAATTATGTAAAAACCGTAGATAATCTGGATTTGATTCAATTAAACTCTTTCGGCTGCGGTCTGGATGCAGTAACAACAGATCAGGTAGCTGAAATATTAACTAATTCAGATAAAATATATACAACATTAAAAATTGATGAAGTAAATAACTTAGGCGCAGCAAGAATTCGTGTCCGTTCTCTGTTAGCTGCAATTCGAGTTCGTGAGCAGCGAAAAGAAACGCGTGAAATCAAGCCGTCTTCTATCGAAAAAATTCCTTTCACAAAGGAAATGCGTGACACTTACACAATTCTCTGTCCACAGATGTCACCAATCCATTTCGAACTTTTGGAACCTGCTTTTAATGCAAGCGGATATCGCATTAAAATTCTTTCCAATGATAACAAGCATTCTGTTGATATGGGATTAAAATATGTAAACAACGACGCATGCTACCCTTCATTAATTGTAGTCGGACAGATTATGGATGCCATTCTCTCCGGAGAATATGATACCGACCACCTTGCTGTCATCATTACTCAGACAGGAGGCGGCTGTCGCGCTTCTAATTATATCGGTTTCATTCGCCGCGCATTAAAAAAAGCCGGTTACAGCCAGATTCCTGTAATCTCACTAAATTTAAGTGGTTTAGAAAGTAATCCTGGTTTCAAACTGTCACTTCCATTAATTATGCGTGGGATTTACGCAGTTGTATTTGGCGATATCTTTATGAAATGCGTATACCGGATGCGTCCTTACGAAGCAATCCCCGGTGAAACAAACCGCATCCATCGAAAATGGGTAGAAGAATGTACGAAATTTTTGACAACCGGATATCCTTCCAGACGGAAATTTAAGAAACTCTGTGCTTCTATTGTGAAAGATTTTGATCAAATAGAACTATTGGACATTACAAAGCCGCGTGTAGGTGTGGTTGGAGAAATTCTTGTCAAATTCCTCCCGGCAGCCAACAACCATCTGGTAGAGCTGTTAGAAGCTGAAGGAGCAGAAGCTGTAGTTCCTGACTTACTGGACTTTTTCCTTTATTGCTTTTACAATCAAAATTTCAAGGTTTCACATCTCGGTCTTCAAAAATCAAAAGCCATAATGGGAAATCTGGGAATTCAAGCATTGGAATGGTTCCGTTCACCGGCTGCTGCTGCTTTGAAAGAAAGTAAACACTTCACTCCTCCTGCCCATATTCAGGATCTGGCAAAAATGGCTTCTGAAATTGTTTCATTGGGTAACCAGACCGGAGAAGGATGGTTCCTGACCGGAGAAATGTTAGAACTGATTCATAACAATGCTGAAAATATTGTGTGCACACAGCCTTTTGCTTGTCTTCCAAACCACGTTGTCGGAAAAGGGGTCATCAAAGAACTGCGCAGACGATACCCAAAATCTAACATTGTTGCAATTGACTTCGATCCTGGAGCTAGTGAAGTAAACCAGCTAAATCGAATCAAACTTATGCTTTCAACAGCAAATAAGAATTTAGACATATAAAAACAGAGTTATACAAAAAGTCACTGTGGTTCCGGATAAAATATATCATTCCGCAACATACACAGTGACTTTTTTTGCTGACTCCGCATGATTTGCTGATATCTCCATTACGCAAAAGAAGATATCATTCTCAAAACCTCTTCTGGTGTTGAAGCAATAAATTCTGCACCGGCTTCTTCTAATTCTTCCCTGTCCCCATAACCATAAAGAACTCCCATCGAATGTATTTCCGCCTCTTTTGCCCCAATGATATCATGACTTCGATCCCCGATCATCAACACGTGTTCTCTCCCTTGCACATGAGCTTTTTCTAAAACATACTCTATCACTTCTGATTTTTTTACTCTTTTTCCATCCAGTAAGCTGCCGCCGATTACATCAAAATATTCTGCAAACTTAAAATGCTCTGCAATGCGGCCGGCAAAAATCTCCGGTTTTGAAGTCGCCATACAGAGAACATATCCCCGTTGTTTCAACTGTTCTAACAGTTCAATAACTCCCGGATATACTTTATTTTCAAAAATCCCGATGTCTGTATATCTTTCACGATAAAAAGAAACCAGTTGTTTTCCTTCTGCCGCACCAACCCCGCACACTTCCTGAAAATGCTGTTGAAGCGGCGGTCCAACAAACCCGGGCAACTGATCCTCCTCTACGATGTGCCCAAACTTCTCCATTGCGTAGCGTACGCAATTCATAATCCCTTCTCCCGAATCCGTCAAAGTACCATCCAAATCAAACAATATCGTAGTAATTTTCACTTAGAACTCCCTCCCTTAATAACTTCGGATTTGATCATCCTCATCATTGCTTGTATTAATAATTTTCTTGATTACTGCATAATAACCAAAACTGTCATTCACTTTTATATAGACCCGATCATTGAGCTTTTTACCAAGAATCGCCTTACCAAGAGGAGATTCAATACTGATCAAACCATTAACAGAACTTCCTCGGACAGAAGTCACAAGACGATACGTTTCGATTTCATCGTCATCTTCCATATATAATTCTACGGTATTATTGATACCTACCTCATCTTCCTTAGAATTATCATCAACAATAATTGCTGTTTTTAACATACGTTCCAGATATCGTATTCTGCTCTCGTTCCGATTTTTATCCTTTTTAGCAGCATGATACTCAAAATTTTCACTCAAATCTCCATGTGCTCTTGCCTCTTTTACTGCTTCAATTGCCTCTTTTCGTACTACAAGTTTACGATGCTCTATTTCATCCTGAATCTTCTTTACATCACTTTTTGTCAACTTATCTCTCATTGTTTTTCTATCCCTTTCCAAAAATCTTCTATCTGACCCTGCACATTATTCAAACTGCAGCTTTTAATCCCCGCCCATTCTCTCGGAAATATCTCCTGATATCTTCTCGTCTGAAAACGTTCATCCAACAGAAGGATTACCCCTTGATCTTCTTCTGTTCGAATAACACGACCTGCGGACTGCAACACCTTATTCATCCCCGGATACAAATATGCATAATCGAAACCAGACATATTGCGAGCATCAAAATATCCTTTGATAATCTCCCTGTCATTGCATACCTGCGGAATTCCAGTTCCTACAATTAATGCTCCAATCAGCCGATCTGCAGTCAGATCAATCCCTTCTGAAAAGATGCCGCCCATAACACAAAATCCGACCAAAGAGCAATCTCTTGTTTCTTCAAACGTTTCCAGAAAAATCTCTCTTGCCTCTTCATTCATATATTGCGACTGCATCATACTGTCAATATCTTCGGATTGCCTTATCTGAAACTTTTCATACACTTCCTCCATAAAACGATAAGAAGGGAAAAAAACCATATAATTTCCTTTCTTTCCATGTACGGTCTGTAAAATATATTCCGCAAACCTTTCATACATATTCCGGCTCCGCATGGCATACTTTGTGCTCACATCAGTTCCCAGCAAAAGCAATCGGTTTTCAATCGGAAAGGAAGACTCTGCATACACAGCATAATCATCCGGCTCTACACTAAGTAATTTTTTGTAATATTGTATCGGCAGCAGTGTGGCAGAAAAGAAAATGGTACTGTTTCCCTGTTCCAGATAGCTTTGCAAGTTCACTGCCGGATTCACACACAACAACTTAATTTTGAAACGACCATCCGCCTCCATTTCCGAATAAATTATATAATTATCATCCAATATTTCATATATGTTCAAAAATGCTCTTACCTGAAAATAAAAGTTTAAGATTTCTTCCCTTTTTTCGCTCTGTTGATGTTCTTCCAGATATCGTTCCAATTCCCCTATGACATTCATAAGTTTTAAGGCTATATGTGAAACACTCTCCAGAATTTTATAATTTTCACATTCTTTTTTCAACTCCAGCATTTGCTTATTACATTCATCCAGGCATCTTGTCAATTTAACGTCTTCCAGCTTTACAAGCCGACGAACACTGAGCACATCTTCCTTATATAGCTGGGCACTGTACATTTCTCTGCCACGTTCTACCAAATTGTGAGCCTCATCGATCAGAAACAAATAGTTTTTTTCGCCACCTTCTGAAAAGAACCGTTTCAGATGGGCATTGGGGTCAAACACATAATTATAATCACAAATAACTGCATCTACCCATACTGATACATCCAACGCCATCTCAAAAGGGCACACACGATATTTTTTTGCCTGTTCTTCCAAAACCTCTCTAGTCAATTCATGAGCATTTGTAATCAAATCAAAGACAGCATCATTCACTCGATCATAGTGCCCTTTCGCATACGGACAAGCATCTGGATTGCACTGCGTCTCTTCACAAAAACATATTTTTTCCTTTGCAGTCAATGTAATCACCTTATACTGTAGTCCTTGCGCTCTTAACGTTTGAAATGCCTGTTCAGCCACAGTTCGGGTAATTGTTTTCGCAGTCAAATAAAAGAGGATATCACCATGCCCTTCTCCTATCGCACGAACTGCCGGAAAAATCGTTGCCATTGTTTTCCCCACTCCCGTCGGTGCCTGAATAAACAATTTTTTTCTTCTCAGAATACTGCGGTACACAGAACTCACCAATTCTCTCTGCCCCTTTCGATACGGGAAAGGAAACTCTGTATTCCGAATTGTTTTATTTCTCTGTTCCCGCCACTCTAATTGAAATCTCGCCCATTTTTCATATTGACGGACTACTTCCAGAATCCAGTCACTTAGCTCATCGAACTGATACTCTTCACGAAAATATTTAATTTCTTCTGTCTCTATGTTGCAATACGTCATTTGCACAGAAATAACTTTTAGATTGTTTTGGAAGGCATACATATACGCATAACATTTAGCCTGTGCCAAATGTATCCCTACCGGTTCTTCTATGAAATTTAACTCTCTATAAACAGCCTTAATTTCATCAATGTATGTTCTGTCATTTTCCTTAAAAACCCCATCTGCGCGCCCTTCCAATTGAAGTATAAATCCACAGCAGGGAAATCTCTCTTTCATAGAAACTTCTGCGTGATAATCAGCTCCCATCCGACGCTGTATTTTTCGATGGATCCTGCTTCCTTGCTGCATAGCATCCTTTTCCATACTGCCTGTTGTACGATTATCGATGTCTCCCTCTCTCAGAACAAACTCCACAAGATTGCGAACGGAGAGTCTCATGATCTGCTCTTCCATACCTGATTCTTTCTTTCCAAAAATCCTTTCTTCTACAATATAAAACGGTGTTTCTAAGCAGCAGCCCGAAACATTCGGGCACGCTGCCATATCCACCGTTATTTTCTCCGAAATATTCTATTTCTCTTTACTCTGTTTTTTCATCCAGAGCAGCTACTTCTGCAATTGTCTTTGTAAGCCCTGCTATTCCCTGCAATTCTGAAGGAATAATAATCTTTGTAGCCTTTCCGTCCGCTGCTTTTGCAAATGCCTCCAGACTCTTCAACGTCAGAACTGTTTGATCCGCTCCTGCCGCCTTAATAAACTCAATTCCTTCTGCAGTCGCCTTCTGTACCGTGCGAATAGCCTCTGCCTGGCCTTCTGCTTCTTTAATTCGTTTTTGTTTTTCAGCTTCTGCCTTTAATATAGCTGCCTGCTTTGAAGCTTCTGCCTCCAGAATCAAAGATTCCTTTTCTCCTTCTGCAACAAGGATCGTAGATTTTTTCTCACCTTCGGCACGAAGAATTGCCTCTCTTCGTTCACGCTCTGCCTTCATCTGTTTTTCCATTGCATCCTGAATCGCTTTTGGCGGCATAATATTCTTCAATTCTACACGATTGACTTTAATTCCCCACTCATCTGTCGCAATATCCAGAATCGTACGCATCTTTGCATTAATCGTTTCTCTTGAAGTCAGAGTTTCATCTAATTCCAAATCTCCGATAATATTACGCAGAGTCGTAGCTGTTAAATTCTCAATTGCAGTAATCGGACTCTCTACTCCATAAGCATATTTTTTCGGATCTGTTATTTGAAAGAATACAACCGTATCAATCTGCATTGTTACATTATCTTTTGTAATAACTGCCTGCGGTTCAAAATCAACAACCTGTTCTTTCAAAGAAACTCTTCTTGCAATTCGATCGATGATCGGTGCTTTTAAATGTATTCCAACACTCCAGGTTGCTTTGTATCCTCCAAGTCGCTCTACTACAAAAGCATGCGCCTGAGGTACAATTTTAACACAAGAAATAAATATTAAAACTATAATCAAAACAATCACTGCAACAATAATCCCTGTCATATCCTATTCCTCCTCATACTTTTTTACAATTAACTTAACACCTGAAATATCAACAACTTTTGCCAAATCGCCTGGATTCAGGATCTCACCGTCCTTCTCTGTTCTCGTTGTCCATTCCAGCCCCTTAACAACAGCTGTTCCACTGCCCTGCAAATTATCTACCTTCTCCGTTATTTTAACCACTTTCCCGATAATTTCTTCATAATTTGTCTTTTCATGATGGGAATTTATGTATTTTACTGCAAACGGACGTGTACATATAAGCAGAATAATAGATACTAGCAAAAACGCCCAAATCTGATACCAGATATTCAATCCCATAAGTTCCAATATCAATGCCGCAAGTGCTCCGCCTGCCATCCAGATGGTTACCAGCCCGACTGTTGCAATTTCAATGATTAAAAATAAAATCAGCAATCCCAGCCACACAAAATTCATATATTCCATAAATCTCCCTTCTTTCTTTTTCTTTATCCGGATGCGTTTCTACTATTACATTTATATTGCATTCATCATAACCTTTTTACCTCAAATATACAATAGCCTGCATAAAAATATAGTAATTTTCTAAATGCCCGGCGATCATGTCTGAAACTCTGTCATATCAGAACGAAAACGATATGGCAGATGTGTCCTCTGACAAATTGGATTTTCACGCTCTGTAATGGAAATCGAAGTGAAAAATTCTTTCCATAATTGTTCCATCTCTTTTTCATTTTCAGAAATCTTATGCACCGCCTGCTGATCCACACGCTCCCCCTCCATCAAAACCCATTGATATCCGGCTCGATGTAAAATCGATTCTTGATGCCTCTTGTCATATATCATCCAGTTTTCCAAAGGAAACCGATCTGTGAAATGATCTCCAATACAAACAAGCACCCGATTTTTCGGCGTAATTTCTGAGAATAATACTCCATTTTCCAATTCTCTGAAACGAATAAACTCCATGAACTGATGTGCTTCATTACTGACCTTTCTGCTCAGTTCAAAAATCTTTGCCACATCTGCATTTGTTAGCTGTTCCATTATCCTCTTACTATTCTTAATCGTACGTGCCGCCTGCATCACATGAAAAGCAGCTTCTGCTTTTCTTTTATCCTCGGACAATAATGCATAATAAATATCCCAATACGTGTTATATCCCATATTCTTCTGAATCAATCGTACTATAGCGTCTGCCTTTCGTTCTGATTCCTGAACTTCTTGATATTCACAAAACAATCTTTGCTCTATTTCGCCTTTAAAATCAATTCCGACTTCTTGATCTCTTCTTTCTGTCCACGCATCGTAAAAAGCAGAAAAAATACCAGTTATAGAATCCTTGCATATATAAATCTGTTTCAATTTCTCTTCCCTCTTTCAGACTATTGCTTTTCTATCATTTCTACTGCCTGATGTTCCGAAAAATTTTTATCATCAAATAACGATAATTGTCTATATGTCATTCCTGTTATGGAATCCGGCAGCCGCTCCTTTGTATTTAACAAATTACGCATAATATAATCCTCTTCCATCTTGGTTCGGTACATCATCTTCCCATTACATGTCAAAAAGTAAAGCGCCCGTTTTAATACAACGCCCATCTTTTTTAGATCTGAAAACTGTATCATCCCCATCCGCCTTGCCTTTACAATGCGTAGCGCCGACTTCACCCCGATTCCCGGCACTCGAAGAAGCATATCATACTCCGCCCGATTGACTTCCACCGGAAATAACTCCAGATGTTTCAATGCCCAATTACATTTTGGGTCTAAAAAGAGATTGAAATTGGGATTGTTCTCATCCAATAACTCATTCGCCTCAAATCCATAAAATCTCAGCAACCAATCCGCCTGATATAAGCGATGCTCCCGCAAAAGTGGTGGCCCCTCATTTTGTTTTGCGGGAAGTGCTTTATCTTCATTAACAGCAACAAATGCAGAATAAAATACTCTCTTCAGATCAAACTTCTTGTATAAAGCATCTGCTACATTCAAAATCTGATAATCTGATTCCGGTGTCGCTCCAATAATCATCTGCGTACTCTGTCCTGCCGGAACAAACTGCGGAGCATGCTGATATACCGCTACTTCCTGACGATTTTCACTCGCTGTCTTCTGCACAAAACGCATAGGCATCAAAATATTCTTCCTTGTCTTATGCGGAGCAAGCAACCTCAAACCTTCTGCCGTCGGCAGCTCCAGATTCACACTCATCCTGTCTGCCAGAAAACCAATACGTCTGATCAGCTCTTCGTCAGTTCCGGGAATTGCCTTTACATGAATGTACCCTTGAAAATGATAAATATGCCGCAGTTGATAAATAGCCGCATAAATCAACTCCATTGTATAATTAGGACTTTTTAGCACGCCGGAACTTAAAAACAGCCCTTCGATATAATTGCGCCGATAAAATTCCATCGTTAAAGTACAGATCTCTTCTGGTGTAAAAGAAGTTCTGACCACATCATTCGATGCACGATTTATACAATACTTACAATCAAATATACACTCATTCGTAAAGAGAATTTTTAAAAGCGAAATACATCTCCCGTCAGCCGAAAAACTATGGCAAATACCTGCTTCCCGACAATTTCCCATCCCCGATCCGTCATTTGATCTTGTAACACCGCTGGAAGTACAGGCAACATCGTACTTCGCAGCATCTGATAAAATATGCAGTTTTTCATAAATTGACTTTTGAGTCTGTATTCTTTCCACTTGCTGCATCTCCTTCATTTCGAGAACGTATGTTCTTTTTTATATAGTAACATACGCTTTAAAGAAACGCAACAAAATTATAGAACTTTTGTTCTTTTTATGATTCGAACAGAGGAGTAGACAAATATCTTTCACCCGTATCCGGAAGAATTGCTACGATTGTCTTTCCTTCATTCTCTGTCTTTTTCGCCTCTTCTAATGCCACATAAAGTGCTGCGCCCGAAGTAATCCCCGTTAACAGTCCCTCCGTTTTAGCAAGCATCTTTGCAGTGTTATATGCATCCTCTTCTTTTACCGGATATACAAGATCATAAATTTCCGTATCCAATACATCAGGGACAAAACCGGCACCAATTCCCTGTAATCCATGTGCTCCTACAGTACCTCCGGATAACACTGCTGAATGATAAGGTTCAACTGCAATTATTTTTATTTTTTCACTTTGTTTCTTTAAATAATCTCCGGTTCCGGTAATTGTCCCCCCGGTTCCAACACCGGCCACAAAAATATCTAACTTCCCTTCCGTATCTTCCCAGATTTCTTTTCCCGTTGTGAGTAAGTGTGCTTTTGGATTCGATGGATTCACAAATTGTCCCAATACAATTGCATTTTCCAATTCTTTCTCCAACTCGTCAGCTTTCTCAATAGCGCCGCTCATTCCTTTCGCTCCCTCAGTAAGCACAATTTCTGCTCCATATCCCGCCAGAAGTTTTCTCCGTTCCATACTCATTGTTTCCGGCATCACAAAAATTGCTTTATATCCTTTTGATGCAGCAATCGCGGCAAGTCCGATTCCGGTATTTCCACTCGTAGGTTCAATAATCGTAGCTCCGGGTGTAATCTTCCCCTCTTTCTCCGCATCTTCAATCATTTGCAGCGCAACACGATCCTTGATGCTCCCTGCCGGATTGAAATATTCAAGTTTAACCAACACCCTTGCTTTTAAATCAAGTTTTCTTTCTATATTACTTACTTCAAGTAATGGAGTACGTCCCACTAATTCTGCTACATTTTTATAAATCTTTGCCATTTTCATTCTCCTCTTCTTTAAAATGATAACTCTATTTTAAACGCACCGACTTCAAAATACAATCATACAATCCACGAATTTTATTTGTATAAATTTACGAAACACCCCAGAAATTCGTTGACTTTTATTGTGAAATATGCTACGCTATCACAGTATTGATTCCGTTTTCTCGGAACATACAGTTTTTATTATTTTTTTATTTTTATGGAGGGCAACACAATGACAGGTACAGTAAAATGGTTTAACAACCAAAAAGGTTATGGATTCATCTCTGATTCCGAAGGAAACGACATCTTCGTACATTATTCAGGATTGGTAATGGATGGATTCAAGTCCTTAGAAGAAGGCCAGGCTGTAGAATTTGACGTTACAGAAGGCGCTAAAGGACCACAGGCAACTAATGTAGTAAAACTTTAATCAGATTTTTTAATGTACCTTTTAATTATATAAATTTATAACTAAGACTACAAAGACTAGAGACTAGATTTAATATTTAAAAGCAATACAGCAAAATGAGATTAAAAAAATCAGCATCGGTTTGAATCCGGTGCTGATTTTTTATTCTAAACGCCAAACCCGCTCATTACATTTCCGATATGTTTGAGACGTATGCTTCTGATGCTTCCCACACATCAAATCCGCTTTCCCGCAGAATCTCAACTACCCGTTTCGGATCATCACACTTTAGGACTGCCGATGCATCGTTTCCATTTGCAAAAGCATACATATATTCTACGTTCACTCCGCCTTCTACTATTTGATGCATTGCCTTGCTGAGTGATCCGGTTGCATGCGGCACACGAAGTGCCACAACATCTGTCAACATGGCTGTAATACCCGCTTCTTTCAAAACCCGTTTTCCTTTTTCAGGATCAGAGACTATCATTCGAAGCATTCCATAATCAGAAGTATCTGCCAAACTCAGCGCAACAATATTCACCTCATGATCTGCAAGAGTCTTCAGTACTTCATCCAGACGCCCTTCTCTGTTTTCCAAAAATACTGATAACTGCTGAATTGTATATTTCATTCTGTTTCCTCCTCGTTATGCAAATTCAATCGTTTCCACTTTTCCAGCATGCGACAAATATTCTATAGATTTCGATTATCGATTACGCGCACTGCCTTACCTTCACTTCTTTGAATCGTCTTAGGCTCTACCAGTTTTACCTTTACAGAAACACCCAAAGCCTGTTTCAATACCGCACCTATCTTATTTCTCAACGCATCCAGTTTCCGGATCTCATCAGAGAACATACTCTCATCTACTTCTACCATAACAGTCAGAACATCCAGGTTATCTTCCCGATCTACTATCATGAGATAATGTGGAGCCACCACACCACCGATACTCAGCAGTGCTGTTTCTACCTGTGTCGGGAATACATTCACACCACGAATTACCTTCATATCATCCGTACGTCCTTTGAACTTAGAAATTCTCGGCAAAGTTCTTCCGCAATCACATGTACTATGGTCAATGCTCGTCAAATCTTTCGTACGATATCGAAGTAATGGCATCGCTTCTTTGGCAAGTGTAGTGAAGACCAGCTCTCCTGTCTCACCATCAGCGCATGCTTTCTGCGTAACCGGATCCAAAACCTCCGGATAAAAATAGTCATGATGAACATGAAGGCCTTTATGATGAATACAATCCTGTGCCACTCCGGGCCCGGTAATTTCACACATACCATAAATATCAAAACAATTGATTTTGAGAATATTTTCAATCTTTATACGCATTTCTTCCGTCCATGGTTCTGCCCCATGAATACCTACTTTGATGTTCATCCGGTCTACCAATCCTGCTTCCTGAATGGATTCTGCCAAATACAACGCATAGGACGGCGTACATGCAAAGGCTGTTGCTCCAAAATCCTCCATACACATCATCTGACGCTTTGTATTTCCGGCGGACATTGGAATTGCCATTGCCCCCAACGCTTTTGCTCCGAAATCGAGACCCAATCCACCTGTAAACAATCCATAACCATAACAAACATGGATAATATCCTCATTCGTCAATCCGGCCATCGTCAGACAACGTGCCACACATTCTCCCCATACATCTACATCCTTCTGCGAATAAGATGCCAGAGTCAGTTTACCCGTTGTTCCGGACGTTCCCTGTACGCGGACCACATCCTGTTTTGGGATAGCAAGCATCCCAAACGGATAATTATCACGAAGATCTTCTTTTGTTGTAAACGGAAGTTTATCAATATCCTCAATTCCTTTGATATCTCCCGGCTCTACACCGATTTCACGCATCTTTTTCCGATAAAATTCCACATTATTATATACGCGATTTACTACGTCGATCAGTCTTTCACTCTGCAGAGCTGCCATCTCATCTCTGCTCATACATTCTATTCTTGGGTCACGAATTCTCTCAACCCAGTTTTCTTTTGAAACTCCTGTTGCCATCGTTTTTTGCTCCTTATCACTACAAAATTTCTATAGATTACTAAAGATCCATCTCTTCAATTAGATTTACGCCCGCTGCCTGTAAACATTTTTCAGCCTTTTCATAGTCATCTGTATTAAATACCATAACAGGGGCTTTGTCTCCGCGAATTACAAAAGAATAAATGTAATTAATACTAAGTCCTCCGTTTGCAAGAACTTCCAGCATCTGATTCAGATTTCCTTTTTCGTCTTGTAATTCCACACCTATAACCTTATGCAGTCTGACCACAAATCCTTTTGTCGTCAAATAGTCTTTTGCCTTCTCCGGCTGATCCACTACCAAACGTAAAATTGCAAATTCCGGCCCGTCAAAAGAAGCGATTGCCCGTATATTAATTTTTGCTTCTGTCAGTGCAGAAGTAACCCTCATAATACTTCCCGGTTGATTTTCCACAAATACCGACAACTGTTGAATCATCCCTATCCCCTCCTCTTAAAGTGTATATCCTACATCAAATGCCTTTTTATTGATTTCCACTGTTTTTGAAGGTACTGTCTTCTCGATAACCTCATACCACTGTTCTTTTGTAAAGTCCATGTGCTGTGCTGCAATTCCAAGAACAACCAGATTAAATACCCTTGGATTTCCAAGTTTCTTAGCTTCCTCTGTTGCATTCACCCGATAAACTTTATACTCTTTTTCCAGTCTTTCTATGATTCCCTCCGGATACTCTGCTGCACCAATTACAACAGGCATCGGATCGATCCTCCAATCATTGACGATCAAAACGCCATCCTTTTTCAGAAAATGCGCATATCTCAATGCTTCTAACCGTTCAAATGCAATGATTACATCCGCCTGTCCTTCTTCTACAATCGGCTCTGCCACTTTTTCTCCATAACGCACAAATGTAACAACACTTCCGCCGCGCTGTGCCATTCCATGTACTTCCGACAGTTTTACATCATACCCGCCTGCAATTGTCAAGCCGCCTAAAATACGGCTGGTAAGCAAAGTTCCCTGTCCGCCGACACCTACGATCATAATATTTTTTGTCGCCATCTCTATTCACCCGCCTTTACCAATTCTATTGCATCAAATTTACATAAAGTTTCACACAATCCACATCCGGTACACATTGTATCATCAATATGGATGGTTCCATCCGCATTCTTTGTCATCGCCGGACAGCCCGGTTTCATACACATACCGCATTTTTTACATTTATCCGGATGAGCAATATAAATCGGTTTTTTTGATTTATCCAGCAATACGCATGGAGATTTTGTAATAATCACAGATACTTCTTCTTTTTCCTGTTCTTCTTTGATTGTTTTTTCCAGCAAAGCAATATCAAATGCGTTGACTTCTCGTACATTTTTCACGCCCATTGCCCGGCAAAGCACCGGAATATCGATTGCATACGTCGGATCTCCCTGCAATGTCTTTCCTGTAGCCGCATGGTCTTGATGTCCTGTCATTCCGGTCGTTGAATTATCCAAAATCAAAACAGTTCCGGTTGCATGATTGTATACCATATTCATCAATGAATTTACACCCGTATGTAAAAATGTAGAATCCCCGATTACAGCCACCCAGTTCTTGATATATGCTCTTCCTTTCGCTTTTTCCATTCCATGAAGAGTAGAGATACTGGATCCCATACACATTGTAGTATCTACAACACTCAGCGGAGCGACTGCACCAAGTGTATAACATCCGATATCACCCGCAGCGTGCAGCTTTAATTTATTTAACACATGATACACACTTCTGTGCGGACATCCCGGGCACAAAATCGGTGGCCGCTGAGGTGCATCTGCCGGATTTTGTATTTCCAGATCTTGCTTTAAAATTGCCTTTCTAAGCATATTCGCACTATACTCGCCCTGAACCGTAAATATTTCCTTTCCGATTGCAGAAATTCCCCAAGACTTCACCTGTTCTTCAATTACAGGATCCAACTCTTCTACAATATAAAGAGTCTCTACTTTGGACGCAAACTCTTCGATCAGTTTTCTCGGAAGTGGATTCACCATTCCCAATTTCAATACCGATGCTTCCGGGAGCGCCTCCTTTACATATTGGTACGGAATTCCGCTGGTGATCACACCTATCGAAGTATCTTTCATTTCTACCGTATTGATTGAAAGCGTATTAGCCGCTTCTGCAAGTTCCCGATTTCTCTTTTCAATTTCTACATGACGGAGTTTTGCATTCCCCGGCATCATTACATTTTTTCGAATATCTTTTACATATTCCTTGTCCGGAATCGCTTCTCTCGGCTGAAGTTCTACCAGTCCCTGTGAATGTGCAAGTCTTGTTGTTGTACGAAAAATAAATGGTCTGTCAAACTGCTCACTCAATGCAAATGCAATTTTAAAGAAATCCTTTGCCTCCGCACTGTCCGATGGTTCAATGACCGGAATCTGCGCAGCCCTGGCCACCATTCTCGTATCCTGCTCATTTTGGGAACTATACAATCCCGGATCGTCCGCAACAACCAGCACCAAACCGCCATTTACTCCCATATAAGAAACTGAATAGAGCGGATCTGCCGCCACATTCAATCCTACATGTTTCATACATGCCATCGCACGTACGCCGGAAATACTTGCCCCTACTGCTACTTCTGCTGCAACTTTTTCATTCGGAGCCCACTCTTCATAGACTTCCTCTTTATACTGTACAAGATATTCACTGATCTCTGTACTCGGTGTTCCCGGATATGCAGAAGAAACCTTTACTCCTGCTTCGTATGCGCCTCTGGCAATCGCTTCATTTCCGAGCATAATTACTTTTTCCGCCATTTTTATAAACCATCCTTTCGTAAATCTGTTACTCTTTTTGCTTTTCCTTCAAATCGTTTCAGAGAATTCGGTGCTACAAGACGGATCTGCGTTGCAAGACCCAGCTGGGATTTTAATGCCGATTTGATTCTCTTCTCCAATTCGCTGAGCTTTGTATAACTATCCAGTAATCGATCATCTATCAATTCTACTGTAATCGTCATTACATCCAGTCGATTCTTTCGCTCTACAAGAATTTCATAATGTGGTCCGATTTCTTCAATCTTAAGCAAGACTTCTTCAATCTGTGTCGGGAATACATTCACTCCTCGAATGACAAGCATATCGTCTGCACGTCCGGATAAGTTCTCCATACGAACTGTTGTCCGTCCGCACTTACATGGCTCATACATCAATCTTGTCAAATCACCTGTACGATATCTGATCAGAGGAAGTGCCTCTTTTCCAAGACAGGTTACTACCAGCTCTCCTCGTTCTCCAGGAGGCAAAACTTCCTCTGTCTCCGGATCAATGATCTCCGGAATAAACCAGTCTTCATTGATATGCATTCCACAGAGTTCCGTACATTCTCCGGCCACTCCCGGTCCGCACAATTCACTCATTCCATAGTTTTGTGTACAGACAAACTGATTTCCCCAGACTTTATGCATCTCTTCCCGCATCGGTTCTGTCATACCTTCTCCGCCAAATAACCCAATATGTACTTTCAGGTCTTTTGACGGGTCAATTCCGCGTGCTCGAAGTTCCTCTCCCAGATGCAGCGCATAGGATGGTGTTGCAACTAAAAGCGTCACTCCCATATCCTGCAAAAACATGACTTGTTTATTTGTATTTCCTGATGACATCGGAATTACAGATGCCCCGATCTTCTCCAGACCTCCATGCAGACCAAGCGCTCCGGTAAAAGTCCCGTAGCCAAAGGAAATCTGTGCTACATCCTCCTCAGTCGCTCCACCCATGCAGGCAATTCTCGCCACATTGTCCAGCCACATCTCCAGATCATTTTTTGTATATCCTACCACAGTCGGTTTTCCGGTTGTTCCTGAACTCGCATGATACCGCACAATCTCCTTTTTTCCAACTGCAAACAAACCATCCGGATAATTATCACGAAAATCCGACTTATATGTAAACGGAAGTTTTTTCAAGTCTTCCAGTGATTGGATATTCTCTGGTTTCACCCCTGCCTCATCCATCTTTTTTCGATAAGGAGCTACCTTTTCATAAATGTACGCTACCGTCTCTTTTAATTTTTCAAGCTGAATCTTTTCCAGTTCAGCTCTTGGCAAGGTTTCTTCCTTCGCCCATATCATAATGTGATTCCTCCTTTATGATTCTCTGTCATTTTTCCTATTATAACACAATACTTTGTCGAATTAAAGCGTTAATTTAAAAAAATGGCGTCAGCAAATTTTACTGATGCCATTTTCTTTATTATATCCATATAATAACACTATCCAAAAACCTGTTTTGTGTTATTTCTAAATCAATCCGGCAGCCGTTGGAAGTCCGATACTTAAGAATGGAACGTAGGTTACCAGCAAAAGTCCAACCAGAATCGCCAGATAATACCAAAGCATGTAAGGAATCGTTTTAGCCAAAGTAGTATTTCCAACCTTAATTGCTACGAACAAAGTATTTCCAACCGGAGGTGTAATATTTCCAATACAAAGATTGTACACTAAGATCAAACCAAAATGTACCGGATGCATACCAAATGTCTGCACGATTGGCAGGAACAAAGGTGTAAATATCAAGATTGCCGGGGTTACATCCATAAATGTTCCTGCAATCAACAGAATCACATTCATGATCAGCAGAATCAAAACCGGACTATCTGTAATTCCCAAAAGCGCTGCAGAAACAGCCTGCGGAATCTGTAAGAAAGCCATAACCCAGCCAAGAATATTGGATACACCGATCAAAAATACGACCATACCACTCATTTTGGCACTGTCCACTACAATCTTCCAAAAAGACTTTAATGTAATATTCCGATAACAGATTCCAAGAATCAGCGCATACACAACCGCAATTGCAGAACCTTCGGTCGCTGTAAACACACCAATTACAATACCACCGATTACAATTATGATCAATGAAAGAGCCGGAAGTGCACTGATCGTGGTTTTACCGAGATTTTTCCAGTCATATTTTCCTTTAACCCCCTGATATCCTTTTCGTTTTGCCAAAAACACACCGACAATAATACAGCACAGTGCCCACAGAATTCCCGGAACGTATCCTCCTAAGAACAATGCTGCCACAGAAGTTCCGCCGGAGGCAAGAGAATAGGTGATCAATGCATTCGACGGAGGAATCAAAAGTCCTGACGGCGCAGATGCTCCATTGGTTGCCGCGCACAATGCCGGATCATATCCCAGTTCTTCTTCTCCCTCTTTTACCATACTTCCTACTGCTGCCGCTGCTGCAGATGCAGAACCGGAAATTGCTCCAAACAGTGCATTGGCTCCGGCATTAGTTACCAAAAGCGCGCCAGGGAGCTTTCCGAGAAGCGCCATTACAAAATCAACCAGCCGCTTTGCAATTCCACCTTGATTCATCAAATTTCCAGCCAAAATAAAGAACGGAATTGCTGTCAAACTGAATTTACTCATTCCTACAAACGTTCTCTGAGCTGCTGTAACTACCGATACATCCAGCGGTACAGTCTGTAAAATCGCTACCAGTGCTGAAATTCCGATAGAATACGCAATCGGAACCCCAAACGCAAGCAATACTAACAATACAATTAAAATAATCAATAATGATTCAATTGCCATTTATACCGCCTCCTTTTCTTCCGGTTTTCCCTTTAAGATATCTACCATATTAAATACCGTATATATCATATTCAATACACCGCAAAGTGGAAGCACGATATAAAAAATGCCGATTGGAACTCCCAAAGATGATGTCATCTGTCCCATTGCCAAACTTGTAATCTGAACGCCTCCAAATACCAAGATTACCAGAGAAAATAAAAATGCAATCAATTCTCCCAGACAATTCAGGAGCTTCTGTCCCTTTTCTCCGAACCTTTCTACCAGAATCGGTATATTCATATGTCCACGTTCCTGCGTTACAAGTGATGCCCCCAGCAAACTCATCCACGCAAACAAATAACCAACAAGTTCTTCCGACCATGTAGACGGATTCTTCAAAATATATCTCGTAAATACCTGCCAACAGGTCAGCAGCACCATTGCAAGAAAACTAATTCCCGCCAGCCCATTTAATATACGGGTAATCCCCTTTTGAATTTTTTTCATTTGCCCTCACCTCCTACTCCGTTGCCGTCGGATACTTTGTATTATAATCCTGAATTTTCTCATAGATTGGCTTCAGATCCGGATAAGATTTCAACATGTTTTCGTGCATCGGTTCACATATTTCTTGAAACGCCTTAGTATCTGGATAGAGAAATGTCACACCTTGTTCATTTTCAGCCTTTTCTTTGGCTGCTTCTACAGCTTTGATCCATTCCTTCCGCTCAACCTGATTAACCAACTCAAAACCTTCATCAAAAATCTTCCGTTCTTCATCTGAAAGTTCATCCAGAAAAGCACAGTTTCCAATCAAAATATCCGGTATCATCTGATGCATATCATAAGAATAGTATTTACACACATCTCCATGACCATTGGAAGTAAGTGCCATCTCATTGTTCTCCGCACCATCGATAACTTTAGACTGTAACGCAGTATATACTTCGCCAAATCCCATCGGAGTCGCAGATCCACCAAGCAAATCCATCATCTGTACATTCGTCGGAGACTGCTGCACACGAATCTTCAGGCCTTTCAGATCAGCCGGCGTTTCAATTGGTGTAGATACTGTATAAAAGTTACGCGTACCGGCATCAATCCATGTCACAGCCTCAAATCCCGCCTGTGTTGTCGATTCAAAAATAGGATCTACAATCTCAGGATCATCCATTGAAGCATGGTAAGCTTCGGCTGAAGCAAACAAATACGGCATATTAAATAACGTATAATTCTCCGAAAATGTTTCCAAAATCGAATTACTTGCCACACAGAAATCAATCGCTCCTGTCTGTGTCAGCTGAACCATATCTGTCTGTGACCCAAGCAGCTCACTCGGATACACTTCCACATCAAACTTGTCTCCCAATTTTTCCTCAATATACTCTTCAAAAGCCAACAATGCAATATTAGTCGGATGATCCGTCGCCTGATTATGTCCTACCCGGACAATCCTTCTCTGATCTCCCCCTCCTGCACCGCAGCCAGCAAGTGCTGACGATAACACACCCACACAGGTTATGATCGCAAGCACTCTGTGACATCTCTTCATATCTTCGTTCCTCCTTTGACTTTATTACAAAACCGCTCTCATTTTGTTGAATACAGTATAGCAAGAATCACTATTCTTATCATGGTAGTTAATGCTTGAAATATAGCAAATATTGCTCTATAATGATATCACTATAATGAAAGGTGGTAGTTTTTGATGAATAAGCAATTTGATCCGCCCAATCCGATCATGTCAAACCCACTCTTTGAATTTCATCATTTATATGATGAATCTCCTCATAATATTGATTTCCATCAACATACATTTTATGAATTATTTTTCTTTTTATCCGGAGATGTCAATTACATTATCGAAGACAGACATTACAAACTACGTCAGGGAGATATTCTTCTGATCAGTAAATCCGATATGCACCGTGCTGAAATCAACTCTTTAAAACCATACGAACGAATCGTTCTCTGGATGACAGACGAATTTTTCAAACAAATGATACTTTTTTTTGAGGAAGATTTCACCGCTTGTTTTCAAGATGCAGCTGCCAAAAACTATCGCCTGATCCGCCCCGAGAGCCAAAATATTATGCACCTGAAACAGCTCTGCACACAAATTTCTAAAACAAAACGCAACAAAGGCATCGGAAATTCTGCTCTAACCTGTGCTTACCTGACTGAATTTCTAATCTATGTCATCCGCGCTTATTATGATGCACTGGATTCTATCAAGGACGACATCACCAAAAACAACAAAATCAACCAGATCATCGCCTACATCAACGACAACCTAACGGAAGATCTATCTCTAGACTATCTCGCCGATGAATTCTATATCAGCAAATATTATCTCAGCCGAAAATTCAAAGAGTTCACCGGTCTGTCTTTGTATCAATATATTATGAAAAAAAGACTGCTGCTCGCCCGAAACATGCTGCGAACAGGAACCTCTGTTATGAATGCCTGCTTTCTGTGCGGATTTAATGACTATTCCAATTTTTTCAAGGCTTTCAAACGTGAGTTTGGGAAAAATCCAAGTTCATATTCAAAAGAATCTGCTCCGTAAAGCAGGTTCTTTTGTTCTTTATAACAGCGAAAATGACTTCAGATATTCACAAATTTCCTCAAAATCAATCTCACACTCTCCATCAAAAATTCCAACCGGAACCACTGAATCCGTACCATAAATTATCGGATAATTATCATGGTTAAAATCATAGACCAGCACTTTCATCTTCTCAAAATCAACCATCCAGTACTCCCGTACACCTGCTTCCATATATTTATTCAATTTTAAAAACATATCTTTCTTTCGTGTAGACTTGGAAATTACTTCTACAATGAAATCTGGCGCTCCAGAAATTGTATTTCCCGACAATTTGCCTGTATCACACAACACTAGCACATCCGGCTGTACAATCGTCTTATCATCACAATCCAGCTGCACATCAATTGGAGAATACATCGGGAGACAACGACCTTTTTTCTTCCGTATATACTCTCGCAGCACAGCATATATCTCCCCACCTACAATCTGATGAATTCCGGTCGGAGCCGCCATATCATACAGTACTCCGTCAATTAATTCCATTCTCTTTTCATCCGGTAAAGCACGATAATCTTCTACTGTATATTCCCCCTGTCTTTTTATTCCATAAGCGGTCACTGATTCTCTGACCATCAGCTCTTCATCCTCTCGAAAAACCTGTTCCAAAGCGCGTAGTGTATCATACCGGGGAGCTGTCGTAATTCCACTGAATACCTTCTGCACCGTTCCCAATGGCACACCAGACAACTCTGCAATCTGTTCATAAGTATATCCCAATTCTCGCTTTTTCTCTTTCATCTGTTCCAAGTTCATAGTTGCACTCCTTATTAGAACGTTTGTTCTTTTCTTGTGTTTACTATAACACATTTACTATCCATTTTCAATCCTTTTATCCCGCATTTTTCCATTTTATTTCCTTGTTTTATCCATTTTCAAAACTCCAATTCTATGAAATAAAAAATCACAAAAATAAAAGATTAAAAGATTATTTCAAAAAAATCTTCAGCCATTTAATAACGTCTGAAGATTTTTTGATGAAAATTTAACAATTTTTCATTTTACAACCGTTCCACCCAATACCGAATCGCCTTTTCCAAAAACGTCGCGCACCCGGCAACTTCTTTGTCATAATACAACTTAAACCGCTCGTCGCTGATATACATATTTCCAATTGCAATATGCGTTTCCTTTGTATACTGTTTCCAAGTCTTGCCCAGCCATTCTTTATGCAGAAGAACAATACGCTTTCCTTTTTCACTTTCCGGCTTTTCTCCGGTTCGAACAGCTTCTTCTAACTGTGTATTGATTTCCTTGCCAAGATTTTGAAATCGCTCAAACTCTTCTTCCGTCATATTCAGCATCTTCCGGTTTGCAGAATCCATTTCGTCATCTCCATATTTTTCTCGAATTTCTGCGCCATGTTTTTCCTCATTTTCTCGAACAATACGCTCCTTAAATGCCTGAAATTTTTCTTTATCACTCATTTCACATTCTCCCTTCATTGATCGAATCGTCTGCTCTACTGTGAAAATCAACGATTCCATATGTTTCTTTTTCGCTTCCAGGTCTAAAAGATGTTCTTGTAAAGCACGCATAACATCAAAATCACTCTGATAAATAATCTTCTGGATCTGTTTTAGTTCCAACCCTCTTTCTCGATAAAATAAAATCTGCTGCAGTAAGGTTAGTTCTTGTTCTCCATAATATCGATATCCGGTTTCGCTGATTTCCAACGGTTTCAATAGACCGATTTCATCATAATACCGCAGCGTGCGTGCACTCACTCCTGCAAGTTCCGAAACCTCTCTTATACTGTACCTCACATTTGTCACCTCCTGTTCTTATTTCCGCGGAATGTATTTTAGACTGTACATAAATCTGAATATCTAAAATACCCTAAACTGACAAGACTTGATTCTTATCAGCTTAGGGTAAGCATATCACTTGACGCTACGTCAAAGTCAAGCGTTTTTTCCTGCATCCATCGTTTTACTATTTTTTCACTTTTCCGGTCCGGTATCTGTCCCAAAAAATCTTCAACCCACTTCTCTGACATATCATTCTCTCTTTCTGTTAAATCGAAAACCATATCATCTGTTGAATCCCGAAACAATCTCTCAAGTTCCTGAAATTGCTCTTGAAAATGACCATTGTACGTTTCCCATATCTCCAAATTTAATTCTGAGAATCCGATCAAATCCGTAATGTAAAGCAGTCTGTCAAAATCTGTAAATGTCATCTTTTCTTTTCCGGACAATAATTCTCTGTCCCTGATCCCACATAAGTATAAAAAAGCCATACACTCCAATTCTTTCCGATAACTGTCGTCTCTTCCGCATTTCATTTTCCCTACATCCTTTTTGTCTCACTTTTACAACCGATTGTATTCTGTTTTCCATGTAAAATCAATAGAAACAGTGCAAAAAGTGAGACAAATGTATCTAAATACTTGTAGGAGGAGCAAAAAAATGCCAAAGCCACGAACAACAACCGGAGAGAAAAATTTAATCAGCCAGAGACTCATTAAACTTCGAAAAGAACATCATATGTCTCAACGTGTTTTAGCTTATCAGCTCCAATTAAGAGGCTATGACATGGACAAAAATGTAATCACCAGAATCGAAACAAACAAGCGATATGTTACAGACCTGGAATTAAAAGCATTTACAGAAGTATTCCAAGTATCTTACGACTACCTTATTGAAGGGAAAGAAGATCTGTCTTAACTCTCTTTCTCACTCTACAGTTATGCGGATTCTTTCTATCAGACTTCTGTTTTTTTCCATTTTCCGGTACGTCATTACCGGAACAGCAATGCATATAACAAACAACACTGCTGTCGCTCCCACGAAAGGCAGCACCGGAAACCAGAATTCTGCGCCCATATAATTCATTGTCTGATAGATTGCATAGGTAATGCCAACTCCTGCGGTCAACGTCAGGAGCAGCACTCCTACAGTATAAAAGACACCTTCCCACATTAACATTTTCTTCACCTGTCTTTCCGTCATTCCTACACTTTCCATGATGGAAATCTCTTTCTGACGACTCTGCATATTTCCGACAGAGGTATTAATATAATTCATCACTCCAATGATTCCGAGTATCAGAACGATTCCAAGTCCGACCTCCATCATATGTCCCTGCGCCGCTTTTACATTTTCCGCCGTTTTAATTTTAGAACTCCAAGAAAAATCCGTTTCGTCCGGGCTTTCTTTTATGATGGAAAGAACAGCATTTTCTGTTTCTTGATCATATTCTTCCGCATAACGAATCCCTGCCTTAAAGACGATTGGCTCTTCTGTAAACGCTTTTACCACATGATTGATTACAATCATGGTAGGTGGAAAACCGAGAAATGCCACATAATCATTCACATCCGTCATTCCGGCAATTTCAAATGTCCGGACATTTTCCGGATGGAGATATTCTGCACATTGAATCTGCCTTCCACGCAGCTCATTTTCCTTTAATCCAAACAAACCATGTCTGTATAAAATACAAGTCTTTCCGCTTAAAAATGCATCTTCATCCACCGGATGTTCCATTTCTGCATTCAATGCCCGAAAGTCTGCCTCTGTGATTCCCACCAAAGATGACCCGAAATTCTCCGGATGTGCCTTGTATTCCTCGATATCATCTTCATAAGGAATATCCATCCATGTTTCATAAAACTCCCGCATCCAGATATCCGTCACTTCCGACTCCCATGGAACAATTGTCGGAACAGTCACTGCCGGGAGCACTGCCTCTACGCCTTCTGTCTGTTCAATCCGCTGCAAAAGTTCCTCATTTAAAATCTGATGCACGCCCTGGATCTGTTCTTCTCCTTCCTCTTCTGTAAGCAGGACCATATTGCTGATGGTATCGTTATTCACTATCATATCCAGTCCCATATAGTTATAATTGTACTCTCTTGCCGACTGTGTATGCAGCAATGTAATTAAACATAAAAACACTGAAAGGCTGGCTGCCAATGACAGCATCGTAATCACTGTCTTTTTCTTATTCCTTGTCAATTGCTCCAAAGCCATACGGAAAACCAACTTTCCCCTTCTCATCTTATGCCCTTTTCTTATACCGGAAACAGAGCGATATCCCAGTGCTTCTATAGGAGAACTTTCCACCGCAATTTTCGTTGGCTTACGTCCTGCATTCCAAACGGTAAATCCGGTCAGCAGAACCGTTAGTAAAATAATGATTGGATGAAATGTCACTTGTACAGTTCCCATTTCTTTTCCCTGAACCAATGACTTTACTACCACCGGGATTAAGAATACAGAAACCCCTGTTCCAAATAAAATTCCGCCAGTCATCCCAATTCCGCCAATCCAAAAAAGCTGTCTTTGCATCAACTGCTGAATTTGCCGTCCGGTCATTCCAATAGTCTGTAAAAGTCCGTAATAACGGATATTTCCCGCCACCGACAGATACATAATATTGTAAATCAGCAAATACGCACTCAGGCATGTGACAAGAACAATTCCTGCTAACCCCAAAAAGATTTCTGTTGCATTTCCATACTCATATACATAAAATAAGCGCTGTGATTTTGCCAGATTCATGCTGTCAATAAACACCTGCTGTTCTTTATCAGACATCCACTTTTTCTGAAAGGAAATATGACACCGCCCATAATATACTCTATCCAGCTCCTGCTTGTCACAAAAGGCTTTGGATATATAGAACACATCTGTGTCTCCATATCCGTCCCACACCCCTGAAATCCGAAAAGTTTCTTCTTCCCTTTTCTCATTTATCTCATATACAAATGTAATTTCATCTCCGATTTTCTTATCCGGAAATCCACACTTTTTCAAGGCATCTTCTGTCACCATGATTTCATTTTCTTCCATCGGATTCTGCATAAACCAATCCCACGCCCGGTGTTTTATCAGCCTCTGTTTCCTTAACACCTCCTGAAACCATTACAATACCATAGCTTGCTACATCTGGATTTTCCTCCAGTAATGTTTTCTGCTCATCTGAGATTCCATACATGATTGCATCAAACTCTGCTCCATTTAACCGGATATTCTGCAGTCTCTGCATCTTTAAATAAGTAGCTCCCACCGTAAAAACACTAAACAATAAAAAAGAAGACAATAATACCGCCAGAATCATTGACACGCTGCGCCGACCGTTACTTTTTAAGTTCTTCTTTGCTAAATGTTTTATAACCTCCTGATTGTTATTTTTAAGCATGGAAATCACTTCCTCTCACAATCTTTCCATCCTCAATCCGTACAATCCGATCCGCCATTTGTGCAATATCATTATCATGTGTAATCAGAACAATCGTCTGCCGAAACTGTTTTGCCACAATTTTTAAAAGTCCCAGTACGTCATGACTAGTTGCAGTATCAAGATTCCCAGTCGGTTCATCGCACAACAATAGAGTTGGCGTTGCGGCAATTGCTCTCGCAATCGCTACCCTCTGCTGTTGCCCGCCGGAAAGCATACTGGGAAGTGCTTCTCGTTTCTCTCCCAACTGTAGCAGCTCCATAATTTCGTCTACAAATTTCTTATCCACATGTTTTCCATCCAGTTCCACCGGAAGAATGATATTCTCATATACATTCAAATCTTGTACCAGATTGTAACTTTGAAATACAAATCCGATTTTCCGGCGGCGAAAAACCGCAAGTTGTTCCTTTGTAAGTCCCGCCAGATTCCTGCCGCCTACAATCACTTCTCCTCCTGTAGGCACATCCAGTCCGCCAATCATATGCAGCAGCGTACTTTTTCCACTACCGGATTTTCCGATAATCGCCACAAATTCTTCTGCCTTGACCCGAAAATCCACTCCATCCAATGCCTTGACTGTATTCACTCCCTGTTGATAATATTTTTTTAAGTTTCTCGTTTCTACAATATAAGATTCCATAATTCCATCCTCACTTCGTATGTGTATTTTTGAGCTCATAATTATCATAACAAGAAAAAATCACAATCCTGTCACAATATAACATTGTCACAAAATTGTGATATTTCAAATTCATCTCTCCAACTTACCGAAAAATTATCTTAATTTACCATTTACCCATTTAATCGACTTTCAATATCTGATGCACTATATAGTACATTTGTTACAATCACTTTATTTGTAATCTCGACCGTATAATGTTTCATATCAATAATTCTCCCTGAATTTTGGCAGCATTCTGTACTCTTCCTGCAGCTATATCATTATATCCTTTTTCCAATTTCTGATGGATTTCTTCTGTTGTCATGACATCTGCATGAATCGATACTGGTGCTTTTGGTAAAGAAACAGAAAATGGAATTCCTCCTGTAAGAGAGATTTGATTCAAATACATATCAATCGCTGTTGACATAGGAACACCCAACTGAGACAATACTTTTTCTGCCCGCTCTTTAACCGTTGGATTTACTCTTAGGTTCAATGTTGCTGTTTTTTCCATGATCACACCTCCTTATTTCTTACATTGTAACGCTTTTGTCGTTACATTTCAAGCACTATCACTTACAAATATGTCTAGTATATTCTTTTCTAATTCGGAAGATACATACAAAACTCTGCTCCTTTTCCTTCATCAGAATGTACTTCAATGTACCCATTCTGCAATTCTAATATCCTGCGTGTCAGATACAACCCAATTCCCACGCCATTCTGTTCATGCACCTCCGGTTCTCGATAAAATCTCGTGAAAATTTCTGCCTGCTTTTGTATATTTTACTGCATTATCCAACACGTTAAAAATAGCCTCTTCTGTCCATTTTGCATCATGATTCAAAGGCACCTTTTCTTCACATTCAACATAAAGTTCTATTTCTTTTTCTGCCGCTGCCGGAACAATCTGACTCACTGCTGCCGTCAATGTATGATAGAGATTTCCAGTTTCTTTTTTTATCTGAATAATCCCACTTTCCAGTCTGGACATTTTCACCATGCTCTGTAATAGAAAATCCAATTTGTCCGTCTGCTCTTCCAGACGTTTCAAAAATCCCTGCCCCTTTTCCGACAACTCTTCCTCCTGTAAAAACTCTTGATACAATTTTATATTTGCAAGTGGAGTTTTCGTCTGATGGGAAATATCGGAAATCAACGTTTTCATTTGTTTTTTCTCACGCAGAGCATCTATTTCTTTCTGATTCCATCCCTGATACAGCTGCCGAAACTTCTCTTCACATTTTCCCCACAACGTATCTTCTATTATTTCCTCTGTTTCTTTCCATTCTTTTCCTGACAATATCTGTCCGATTGTCTCTTCCACCTGATCTGCAAATAAATCTGTCTCCTCTTTCATTCTCTTCGCCTTCCACAAAGCGCCTGCTGCCACGACAATCGAAGAAAGAACAACTATACCACTGATGCCATTCATCCAATCCATTGATATCCCATCCCGTACACATTTGAAATATATTTATGCTCTGCATCCTCCAGTTTCCGCCGTAACCGATTAATATTCACAGCCAAGGTATGCTTGTCCACAAACTGTCCGTCACAATCCCATAATTGCTCCAACAGAATTTCATAGGTCAATAACCTTCCTTTATTTTCCGCAAGAAATTTCAATAGCCGAAACTCCGTTGGAGTTAATGCACATTCCTTTTGATCCACAATCACTTTTACCTGCTCCCAATCGATTCTCAAATAACCGTCATTATACCCTTTCGACTGTTCCGGCTGTGTTCTCCTTAAAATCAATTCAATCTTCCGCAACAATATTTTCATAGAAAATGGTTTGGTCACATAATCCTCTGCTCCCAAATCATATCCTTTCAACACATCTTCTTCCAAATCTCTGGCAGTCAGGAATAGCACCGGCATTTCCGCTTGTTCTTTTATCCATCTGCAAAGTTCAAAACCTTCTCCATCCGGAAGATTTACGTCCTGTATCATTAACGAAACAGCATTGAAATCGCCGTGTTTCTCTGCTAATTTTTGAAATTGTAATTTAGCCTCTCCGATAGAAAAAACCGGAACCGGAGCGTAACCTTCTTTTTCCAAAGCATAACATAACGCCTGATTCAGCTCCTGATCATCTTCAACTACAAGTATTTTCTGCGTTGCAATACTCCTTATCATATTATTTCGTTCTCCATGTTATCACTTATTATACCAATGATTACACTGTCTTTTTACTAATTCGATTGATTCTTTTAATAATAACTGTTCATTGACTTTGTTTCAGTGTAAAACCTTATATATTTCATCAAAAATCACATCCCGTTTTTCTAATAATTCATAACCGAATTATATATTATCGAATATTTCTTGTATATATTTTTTTGCACATAACATCATAAACTTTAAAAATTCTAATAGAAAAGCAGTCTGATTTATTACCAGACTGCCTACCCATTTATTCAAATTTTGTCTGCATAAACGAAATATATTTCTATTATTTCAGATGCTATGGATTATTTTTTCTATTTCATTACTACTATCATACAAAATCATGTATTGTTTATCCAATCAATACATATATTACTTTAGAACCTTATACCTCTTTGTAAATCTCCTGTGGAAGATTCCTTCGGAAACAGTTGACATTTTTACATTGGTTTGTTATATTAGGTTCAGTGATCGTGTTGCGGAAACTTGCGAAGCCCGTGACCGGGGGAGAGCCTGCGGGTCTCTCCCTCTTTTGTTATATAGGGGTGAATACTATGACGAAAAAAACCTATCTATCTCTGTGCAGGGAAGCCAGTATCAATATGGAAAAAATGATTTATTTGCAGTTGTCATTGCTTTTCGATATTTACTGCCCGACAAAGATTTCCGTATTTTCAAAAAATGTCTGGCAAAGGTAATAGATGATGTGTCGAAAAAAATAATCCACATAGAACATACTGATTTACTAGAAAAAATGGGATTTCCTGAAAACTGGAAAAACATTACCCGGTATCGCTTAACAAAATAAAAGCAAGGAGGAGGACACTTCAATACGGACGGTCTTTTTTTGAAATTTAGGCATAGGAAAGGCAGGATACTCTCCTTTTTACGGGGACATATCCTGCCTGGTTTCTTTATTAATTTGTTTTCATTTTCTGCATTCCGTCTAAACCCATGCACTGATTATCTATTTCGATACGTTCTGGCATTGAATATATTGCACCTTTTCTTGTTGTTACAATGGATGCGGCTGCATTCGCTTTTAATAACATATTTTTTACTTGCTGATCCGAAAGATTTACTAACCCATTCTTCAAAACATCTCCTAATATACAACCACAAAATGTATCGCCTGCTCCTGTAGTGTCAATCGTATGCTCGCTTAAAAATGGTTCTGCAAAAATTTTGCGGTTTCCGTAGTAAGAAATACTGCCTTCTTTCCCAAGTGTAACATTGAGCAAGGTAATCTCAGCTTTCTCTTTTATAATATTAACGCCCTTATCAATATCATCTTCTCCGGTAAGCCAACGAATTTCATTATCTGCTATTTTCAAGACATCACACTGCCCAATACCATACCAGATTGCTGCTGCCGCTTCATCTGGATTATTCCAAAGAGATTCTCTTAAATTCGGATCAAATGATATGATTTTCCCTGCCTTTTTTGCATATTCCACTGCTGCCTTTGTGGCTGTTTTAGCTGGATCTACTGTCATTGATAATGTTCCAAAATGAAATATTTTACAATTCTCTATCAAATCATATTGTATTTCCTGTTCTTCCAGCATCAAATCTGCTCCCGGATTTCGATAAAAAGAAAATTCTCTATCTCCATCCGGTTTATTATGTACAATAGCAAGCGTTGTTGGAATATTTTTATCGTATCTCAATCCAGAACTTACAATGCCTACTTTCGATAATGTCTCTCCAAGCATCTTGCCAAATGCATCATTTCCAACCTTTCCAATGAATGCTGTCCTATATCCCAGCTTTTGCAGCATAGCAAGTACGTTACAAGGCGCGCCACCGGGATTCGCTTCAAACAACGGATTTCCATTTTGACTATTGCTGTTTTGGATAAAATCAATTAACAGTTCCCCTAATGCGACTACATCATACATGATTCCCGCCCTTCTTTCCTCATATCTATTTCTTTCACAATTTTATTATATGTTTTCTTATTCAGACGGTAGAAATACAAAACGACAGCCGTTACAATCCAAAGTATCCCCGGAACAGTCGTGAATGAATGTTTGATAACAGCCAATACTGCTGCATTCTGCTGCTGATTTGCAACATACCCAGACATTCCCAAAACCCCTGCCAGAACAGAAGTTCCAATAGCCATACCGATTTTATTTCCTAATGATATAAACGCATACTGAAACCCATCATTTCTAAGTCCTGTTTTCCATTCACCATACTCCACGCAATCCGGAACAATTGCATAGATTGCAGTATTGAATCCGGAGAAGAAAAATTGTGACAGACAGGAAAATATATAAAATGGAACCGGCGATTCCCCGACTGTAAAAAAGTACATACAAAACATACTGATTCCCGTTAACAGTGCAAAAATAGATGCTGAACGGCCTTTATTGTTGGTGAGCCGGAATACAAAAGGAAAACAGGCCGCACCAATAATAGATGGAATAATGATAAACATGGAATATGTACTGAATAATGCTTTATTTCCCTCCACATACGTAAAATAATACAGTGCATCTGCATTCCTTCCATAAAGAGTCAATCCAAACAAAAACTGTCCTGCAACTGCAATCATATATGGACGATTTTTCCCAACTGCCTCTAACTGTACCTTCAGAGAAATTTTTTCTTTCTCCGGTACCTCCACTACTTCTTTCGTTTTTGCAAAGCAGAAAATATGGCACGCAGCAAAAATACATCCATACAAGGCAGCAATCAATAAATATCCCTGCTTATCATTCCCATTGCCAAGCAACTCAATCAGCGGAACTGTCACAATATTGATAATGCCGATTGCAATCATCGCACTAACGGAACGAAATGTATTAATTTTGGCTCTCTCTTCTATATTTTGTGTCATCGCCCCACATAATGTTCCGTATGGGATATTCACACAGGTATAACCTAATACAAGAATACAATACGTGATTGTCATATAAACTATTTTGGATGTAGATGACCAATCCGGATGAGCCCAAAACGTCATGAGCAATACAAGAGCTGTCAGCGGTGCGGCAATCAACAGCCATGGTCTGTATCTTCCCCATCTGGTATGCGTCTTATCACTTAATCCGCCAACGATAGGGTCATTGATAGCATCCCAAAATCTGGAAAAAAGCATCAGCCCTGCGACAGCCCCCATACCAATCCCAAAAACATCTGTGTAGAAAATCATCAGAAAATTTCCTACAAACATCCAGCTGAAATTACACCCAACATCACCCATTCCATACGCGATCTTACTTATCAAAGGCACTTTTACATTTGTATCTTTCTGGTTCATTGTAATCCCCCTTGTCATTGTCAATATTATTCAGCGCAATAAAATCTGTATTTTAATTCCTTCTCTATTGCGCAATTCGAATAACGGCTTTTACAATATCCGCTTTATTATTCACACTGTAATCCATTGCTTTCTGCGCCTCATCCAGCTCAAACACATCTGTTACGATTCCTTTCAGATTTACTTTTCCTGCAGCAACCGCATCAATTGCCATCGGATAAATGTGACGATACCGAAATACCGTCTTAAATGTCAACTCTTTATCCAGTACAAGACTCATAGGAAGTGTCATTTCTCCACTTTTACTATATCCTACAAGAACGATATTAGAACCTTTCTTAGCTATATGAATTGCCTGTCTTGTTGTAATTTCCGTTCCTGCTGTTTCAATTACCAGATCCATGCCGGTTCCATTTGTCAGCTCTTTTACTCTTTCCAGTACATCTTCCTTCGAACCGTTAATAACTCCTGTAGCTCCTAATTCCAACGCCTTTTCAAGTCGTTTTTCCATAATATCTACTACATACACTTCTGATACACCTCTTGCCTTCAGCGCCATCATAGAAACGAGACCAATACATCCGGCACCCATGACAACTGCTTTTTGCCCAAGATGTGCATCCCCCTGAATAGCCGCATGAAATCCCACCGCTAAAGGTTCAATCAAGGCTCCCTCCAGTGTACTTACATTATCCGGCAGCTTAAAACAAAGATCTGCCTCATGGGCAACATATTCCTGAAATACTCCGTCCACCGGAGGAGTTGCAAAAAATACTACATCCGGACACAAATTATAACGTCCTGTTTTACAAAATTCACAATGGCCACAGGTCTTTCCCGGCTCTAAAGCCACTCTGTCTCCCACCTTTAGATGCTTTACATTTTCACCAACCTCAACAACCGTTCCTCCAGGTTCGTGCCCCAGTACAAATGGCGGCTCTACAACATAATCTCCGATTGCTCCTGTTTCATAATAATGCAGATCACTTCCACAGATTCCTACATATTCCAGCTTTACTAAGACCTCGTTTTCTTTCACTTTCGGAATATCTCGTTCCTCAAATCCCATCTTTCCAATTCCCTTCATAACCGCAACTTTCATTTTTCCTTCCATCTTTTTATCCTCCTTTTTATTTTACTTTTATTTACACTTTATTAAATAGTTTTATTATGTATTTATATTATCTTTCCTACTTGGTTTTGTCAATATCATTGCAATAACAAAACATCATTTCATCAATATATTCAAAAAAACATATTTCATTTTGATAAAATTGCACAAAAAAGGAGACCTCATTTCTGAAATCTCCTAAATAAATATTCTCGATCCTCTATATTTCTTTTACAAAATTTTCAATTACTTCCAATGCCGCTCCAAGCGCTGCCGCTCCAATTCCATATTTGCAGCTATTTACAAATCGCCCATCATCTGCAAATGTATTCCGTTCCGCCACCTTCCTCCATATATCCGTCATATAAGGTTCTGCATAACTTCCCACATATCCCCCAAGAATAATATTGCAATCCAGAATCATATGGATATTATTTAATGCCACAGCCAGAAAATCTGTATAAGAATCCCATAATCTTTCCGTCTCTCGATCTTTTTTCTCCAATAAATCAAAAAACTTTTCCAACTTTCCATCCGCTGAATCTGACAAATTTAATGCACTACAATATGCATCCAGACATCCTCTTTTCCCGCAGTAGCATTTCTTACCATCTGGAACCACTGTCATGTGCCCCACTTCTCCTGTTCGGAAGTGATCTCCCTGAACAAGTCTGTCACTGTCAAAAACAGCCCCTCCAACTGTATTGCTCAAGGAAAGATAAAAGAAACGTTTCTTTTCCTCTGAATAGATTCCTTCCGCATAAGCTCCTGCATTTGCATCATTCAAAAAAATACATGGATAATCAAAAAAACAACTCACAGAATCAAAAGACACCATTCTTACGCCAAGAATATGAGAATAGGTAATCATTCTCTTGTCCAGATCCACAATTCCCGGAAAAGAAATACCAACACCTAAAATCTTATTACGGTCCGCATCACTTTCATTCAGGAATTTTTCCAACTCCTCATTGACTCTTTGATAATACCCGTCTTCATGTGTATATGGAAGAAAAATCCGCACATATTTTAAAATCTTACCTGCAAGATTTGTAAGCACATAACTGACATGATTTTTTGTAATATCCACTCCGACAGCCTGCTTTATGTTCACTGCGGCTGTTAACGCTTTTGCACGTCTTCCCCCGGTGGAATGCAATTCTCCACTTTCCTCAATAACGCCCTTCTCAATCAGCTCCTTTGTAATCTGCGTTACTGTAGGAAGGCTCATTTTCATGTTATAAGAAATATCTGGATTAGAAACTGTTCCTTGTTTACAAATATACCGAAAAACACGATTTCTATTATTCTTCTTTACTTCCATATTTGTTGTCTGCTTTATTCCCATATTATACCGCCTATACTTTATTAAAGTGTTTTCTTTAGTATAGCATCTCCTTTTCTGAAAAGCAACTAATCGGCATATTAAAGTGACTATAAAATTGATTCCGGAATCCCACTCCTAGCTTGCTACAAATTTCACCTCTCCACTCAAAACAGTCCACTGGACTGTTTTATCGCATGCTTGGCAACTCAAAACAGTCCACCGGATTATTTTATCGCATGCTTGGCAAATTTCAACCAAAGGCTCACTTCTCCACCTCCGGTCTGCTCGGAATTTCGGATTTCCAGAAATCCTCCCTGTGCCTCTACAAACCGTTTCGCAATGGCAAGCCCCAGTCCCTGATGACTTCTATCATGGCGGCTTTCATCTCCCCGATAAAACTCTTCCGCCGCATAGTTTAATTCTTCACCGGAAAATCCCGGTCCGTAATCCGATACTTTTGCACAAAGATAACTGACTCCGTCTTTCTCATCCTCATGGATGCAAACATCCAAGCCCTGCTCCGAATCAGTATACTCCATTGCATTTCCCAATACATTTCCCCATGCCCGCTTTAGTTGTTCGAGATTGACCTGAACTACTCCTTGAACATGATGACACTGTACCATCAGTGGCAAATCCTGTGAGGAAGTCATCTGTTCTGCCTGCGCTTTCAGTCTTTCCTGCAATCTGTCACAATCAATGCACGTTTCTGTTTCCACTGCTGCCTGATGTTTCAAAATCAAACGCATCTTATCCAGATACACCTCCATTTCGACAGTATGCTCCAGAATCTGTTTTTGACAGTTTTCAACTTCTTGCAAAACCGACAGTTGATCAGAAACTTCACACTGATCCGATAAGGTTTCTTTTAATTCTCCCACATCCTCTTTCGCCAGCTCTGCATTGCCTTTTATGATCGTAAGCGGAGTCTTGATATCATGTACCAGCGCCCGCACCTGCCGATTCTGTTCTTCTTCCATATCCCATTGTTTTTTCAAAGATTTCTGGAGCGCATCTTTCATTCTATCCAGAGAGCAAAGGACTTGATTAATTTCTTTGATATCAGTCGTCTCCACTGCAAACTCCAAATCATTTTCCGAAATTTTCCTGGTTACCCCTTGCAGTTTCTCCAATCGTTTTTTAAGATTTTTCGCAAAATGTCTCGCCAATACAACTGCCTGAACGAAAAAGAGAATTGCCATCAAGATAGGGATCAGCAATTCAGGCGTTGGAAGAATCCGATTCAAAGTCGGATTGATATACCGCATCTGAAAATAATATTTTACAATACAGATTTCTTCCTTCTCCCGCTCAAAAACACGATAATACCCAGATAATGCGGACATGTTCTTCTGCTGATACCCATCCCATGTCGCTTCCCGGTCTTTTTCAGAAATTGTACCATAGAGCCATTCTCCATCCTTTGTATATATGCCGTAATCTGTACCATAGGGAAAATCCAGTTCACGAAGATCTGCTCTTTCCCGCAATTCTGTTTCATGTGCATTCATCCACTGCTCAGAATAATTGGCAGGATATACTTTTCCTGTTTCTCCCAGAATCGCAATTGTTAGATAAGCCCCTATGCAGATTAACACCACATTGATACAGAATAGAACCATATATCTCAAAAACATTCCCATCAATGTTTTTTCTCTTCCTCTGGTTTTTACTCCATTTTTCCGTCTGCTTTCCATCGATATCCAATCCCCCATACCGTTTCTATCGGCTCTAAACCATATTTCTTACATTTTGCGCGGATATTTTTTACATGCTCTGTTACGGCAGCAGCATCACCTTCTCCGTCAAATCCATAGACCGTTTCGTAGATTCGTTCTTTGGAAAAAACTTGTCCTCGGTTAACTGCCAGATATTCACAGATTGCATACTCACTCTTCGTAAGCGGCACCTCCGTATCCTTATACTGCATTTTCTTTGCCTGAAGTTGAAAACGTACTCCATCCACTTCCATAAAATGTTTGCGCTCCCGATTTTCTCTTCGAAGATGGGCAGCGACTCTTGCCCGCAGTTCTCCGATTCCAAAAGGTTTCGTAATATAATCATCGCCGCCTACACCCAAGCCGTGCATCAAATCATTTTCTTCACTTTTTGCAGTCAGAAACAAGATCGGACAATCTACCCGTTCACGAAGTTTCTGACACAGCTGAAATCCATCGATTCCAGGCATCATCACATCCAGCAGGATTAACTGATATTGCTCCGGATGTTTCTGAAGTACTGCTGTCGAATCTGAAACCGTATCGACCAGATACCCTTCATGCTCCAATGCTCTTCTGATCAGCTCAAGAATTCCCTTATCATCATCTACCGCTAAGATACGGATATATTGCTTTTTATTTGCATTCATCCTTTCATCCCTCTTCCAATCTTTTCTCAATCCACTCTTTTTCCGGCTACTCACTCATACCTGCCGCTGAAACGTTCTCTCCTTTATAATGAAACCATACGAAAATTATGACACAAACAACCACACTAATCAACATGCAGATAACTCCTTCCCTTTTTGCAAATACTGCCCCGGGAATGATCGTCGTTTTTAACATTTCTATGGATATCCGGATACTCCACGAACAAGGAACAAATTGCCAGATGCCTTCTCCCAGCCCGGTCACCAACAATGCAGCAAGTACAGATTGTGCCACGCCGATCCCCATGGAAACGGATTGCGAAAACCGCATATTCAGGAACAGATGAATCGGATACTGAATCAAACTTCCAAGCCAGAGAGTCATCGCTGTCATCGGATATACCAGAACCGGAACATCTATATTCCCCAGAAGATACCGTTCTCCCAAAGCAAACGAACCGATTCCCAGAATCACTGCGGTCAGCCCTAACAGCTGCAGAACAATACATTTTGCCAATAAAGAAATCGTTCTGCCCGCACTTCCACCTAAAAATGTCTGATAGTGATTTCCTTCTTCTAATGCCATAGACCGAGAACAAATAAGACTTACCAAAAACGGAAACCCCAGTCCTACAATCTCAATAAAACCAGATACCTGCTCAATGCCATTTAGAGACGTTGCACTATAATAGAGCAAAAACAGAATACTTCCCATAAGCGGAATCCCTACATGCATCACCGGGAGTATGGTATGTCTCATTTTATATCTTTCTGCCCGAAGTAAACATATCCATGTTCTCATACTTTTTCCACCCTTCTCTGATACCATATACGTGTAATTCCCCAAATCAGCAAAAACCACAACACAGATGCCGCAATTCCGATTGGAATACTGGTGGGATTAATAAGTCGCGGCGCAAATGTCATTTCCCCGGTCTGTGCCGGGAGTCCATTGGGCATTACTTTTAACAGCGGACACATCATACGCGCCCCGATTGCTCCCGGAAAAAACATATAAATCGGTGACAGCGACAAGATAATTGTCATGATCTCCGTTCCCACAAAATGAAGGATCAGCATTGGAATCCGTCCGATCGTCTGTGCTAAAAAAAGACACCATGGAATCTGCCAGCAAAAAGAAAGCCATAACAGTACGCATGCCACAAGTTGTTCCGACAGAGACGGGCGGAGAATAAAGTGCACCTGGAGCTGTGTTTCCAGAAAAAATGCAACTACAATGATTCCCACTGTCAGAAGGAGCATTGCACCGCCGGATATCAGAAGTCCGTAACAGACCTTTGCATCCCATAACTTTTTCATATCACAGGGAAGTGAATACACCGCCCGATTTCCCATCTTTTTTTCTTTCTCACTGATGATTCCACAGACCAGAGCCAAAAATCCTGTATACATCCCTGTATACCACCAGTTATATCCGTCCACTGCAAAGTATTGATGGGTCAGTACCGCCGACATTGCAATACAGAGAAGTGGCATTAAAATTGTCAATTTTCCAACTGCCGTATGTTTGTATTTCAGCATTTCTGCCCGCACATAATTTTGAAATGTTGCTCCCTTCTCTCTCATCGGATTCCCTCCTTCCGCTGTTTCTTTACAATCTCCATAAACAACGTTTCCAGATTATCACACTCAGAAATACTTCCTTCGTAATGCACTTCCCCCTCTACAATAATCCCGATATAATCTACTGTCTGTTCAATCTCACTCAAAATATGACTGGAAATAAGAACTGTAATTCCTTCCTCCGGAAACCTCCGGATCATTTCCCGCAATTCCTGTATTCCCACCGGATCAAGACCATTGACCGGTTCATCCAACACAAGCAGCTTAGGATGATTCAAAAGTGCGATTGCAATTCCCAATCTCTGCTTCATTCCCAGAGAGAATGCCCCTGCCTTTTTTCGCCCTGTATTTTCCAAGCCAACGATTCTTAGGACTTCCTCAATCCTTCCGTCCGGCAATCCCAAAAGCAGCGCTCGTACCTTCAAATTTTCCCATGCACTCAAATTTTCATAAATCGGCGGCGTTTCCACCAGTGCACCGATTTCATTCAAATCCTTCCTCGACCAGCGATGCCCGTCAAATAAAATTTCCCCTTCTGTCTGCCTCATAATCCCCGTCAGACTTTTCAATAAAGTCGACTTTCCGGCGCCATTTGGCCCCAGCAGACCATAGACACAATTCTTTGGAATATTCAATGAAACTTGATTTAATGCTTTTTGCTTGTGAAATTCTTTTGTAACCTGTTTGATTTCTACCAGATAATCCTGCATCACATTTACCTCCTTTTTTTTGAGAATGGAAATACAGATCACTACTGTGCATCTGTATTTTCCGTTCTTCTCTGTCATACAGGATATAAAACAATTCTAAGGAATTTATAAGGATACGGATTTTCTTTGAAAAATTTCTGATTCTCGTTCCTCTGATGGTGTGGCTGGGTGTAATCTATCTCGTTGGGAAAAAATATGAATAAATAAAAACTCCTCTTACAGAAATAAGTATTTTATCTCTGTAAGAGGAATTTTTTACACTTTGCAATATTTCTTAAAATAATATTTTCTAACACAATGGATATTTCTTTGTCAGCTCTGCTACCATTGCTTTCGCCTGCTCTACATTCTCTTCTCCTGCAATAACCAGTGCAATAATCTCAGCAATCCGATCCATATCTTCTTCCACCATTCCTCGGCTTGTCACTGCCGGTGTTCCTAATCTGACACCACTTGTTACAAACGGAGAACGTGGATCGTTCGGAATAGTATTTTTATTTGCGGTAATATGTGCGTCATCCAGACGTTTTTCCAGTTCTTTTCCACTGATATCGGTTCCGGTCAGATCCACGAGCATCAGGTGATTATCGGTATCTCCTGATACAATCTTGATACCGCGGGCTTTTAATCCATTACACAGCGCTTTTGCATTCTTCACAACCTGTTCCATATACGTCTTATACTCCGGCTGTAATGCCTCCTGAAAACAAACTGCTTTCGCTGCGATCACATGCATCAGTGGTCCGCCCTGTGTTCCCGGAAATACCGCTTTATTGAAATTGAACTTCTGATTCATCTCTTCACTGCTCATAATCATACCGCCGCGAGGTCCCCGCAATGTCTTATGCGTTGTTGTCGTGGTCACATGTGCATATGGAATCGGGCTTGGATGCAGTCCGGTTGCTACAAGTCCTGCGATATGTGCAATATCTACCATCAGATATGCACCGACTTCATCGGCAATTTCACGAAATCTCTTGAAATCAATGGTTCTTGCATATGCACTTGCCCCTGCCACAATTAACTTCGGCTGATATTCCCTGGCGATTCGAAGTACCTCATCGTAATCGATCACTCCATCTTCATTGACTCCGTAAAAACGAACCTGAAAATATTTTCCGGACAGATTCACCGGTGACCCATGAGTCAGATGCCCGCCATGATCCAGATTCATTCCCATAATCTTATCTCCCGGCTCCAGCATTGCAAACATCGCTGCCATATTAGCCTGTGCGCCGGAGTGCGGCTGTACATTGACATACTCACAGCCAAACAACTTCTTTGCCCGTTCCCGCGCCAGTTCTTCTACCACATCTACACACTGGCATCCTCCGTAATAGCGCTTTCCCGGATATCCTTCTGCATATTTATTCGTCAACGGACTTCCCATTGCAGCCATCACTGCTTTACTTACCCAGTTTTCTGACGCAATCAATTCAATATGGGAATTCTGGCGATCCATCTCCGCCTGAATCGCCTCTGCCACTTCTGCATCTGTCTTAACAATTTCCTCAAAACCGTACATCGAACCATACCTCCGTTTTCCACCTTTGCAAGAATTTCCATACTCACAAAAGATATTTTTACCTGAATTTTGGTACTAGTCTATCATATCCATACAGCAAAAACAAGTATTCACTTTAACAAATTAATAAATTAAAGCAAATACTTATTCGCACTTTATTCTTTCCTGTTTTGTGATACAATAGTGGAAAAAGAAAGGATGACACCAATGAAAAGATTTCAGAAAAAAGATATTTTTACCATTCCAAATATTATGGGCTACTGCCGTATTCTTCTGATTCCGGTATTTTGCTATTTTTATATTGCAAAGGAGGAGTATCTGATTGCTGCAGGCATTGTTTTGATTTCCAGCCTGTCAGATTTATTTGATGGTTATATTGCACGAAGATTCAACATGGTCACAGAACTTGGAAAAGCGCTGGATCCTATTGCAGACAAATTGACCCATGCTGCCCTTGCCCTTTGTCTTGCGTCCCGCTACCCAATGATGTGGGCGCTGCTTGGATTGATGCTGATCAAAGAAGGCTATATGGGAATCATGGGTCTCTATTTCTTGAAACGTGACCAGATGTTAGACGGCGCAAAATGGTACGGAAAAGTATGTACAGCTCTACTGTTTGTGGTTTTACTCATACTCTTTTTCTTCCCGCATCTGTCCATAACAATTGTAAATACATTGATTGTTGTAACTATGATCGTAATGTTCCTGACTCTTTGTCTGTATATTCCGGTGTTCAGGCAAATGCGAAAAGAATCTACTTGTAAAACGGACAACGCTCCTTGATGCACTGTTGATTAAGAGGGCTAAATTCACAATGTATGTCACTGTCTTCCAGTTGCAGTCCATACACACGATTCACAAATTCAACCGCTGTCTTTAGGGACAGAAAGGCATTTCTCTTACAGCAGCGCGGACCGCCGACTTCTGCAATTTTCCCCAGCGCCTCAGAAGTCAGGCGAAGATTATCCTTATAAAATTCATTATCAGACAATGGACCTGTCTCATGGATAATTGCCAGCGCTGCTCCTACAGACGCACTGGAACCGCACATTCCCCACTGCCCACAAGTTGCTCCCGGCATCTTCCGCCCTCTGACTTCCATTTCATGCAACGCCTTTTCCAAATCAAATTCTGCTCCTGCATTGTGCATCGCTGTTAAAAGTGCGGAACCATCCAGAATATGATGTTCCGGTCCATGAATGGATACCCCTTCCAATTTCATTAGTTTCTTTGCAATCTCGACAGGATTTCTGCTCTGCTCCTCCATACAAACTTTTTGAATGTTCTTAATCTGATCACTCATTTTTACTTCCTCTTTCCACATTATTGGTTTGTAATATCAATAAGCAAGTCTTTGCACTCGCCGCTCGATTTCTCTAATTACTTTTTTGAACTCTTCATCACTTTTTCCGGTAGGGTCTTCCAATCCCCAGTCTTCGTCAAATTCTCTGCCGATATACGGACAGACCACACCGCATCCCATGGAAATAGCAACGTCTACCTCCGGTATATCTGTCACTAACTTAGAATACTGCGTCTGCTCCATGTCGATTTCATACAACTCTTTCATTATTCGAACTGCATCTTGATTGATCTGCTCTTTTACAACAGTTCCGCAAGAATAAAACTCATATTTATTTCCCATCAAAGCCTTCCCCAATGCTTCTGCAATCTGGCTTCGGCAAGAATTATGTATACATACAAATGCAATTTTCTTCATAAATTCTCCTTTATCCATTCCTGTAATTCCGGACTATCTTTTAAAAATTCGGTATCCTCATCCTCACAAATAGACTGAACAATGGCTTTCTGTAAAGTCGGTCCGTATGTTTGATCTACTTCTTTGGATTGAATATGACGATACAACGGAGATTGATTCAATTCCCATTTTTTTGTCAGAGATTTTAACATCGGAATCAGTAATTTTGCCGCCTTCATTCGCTGTTTTGTAGCAGAGTAGAGTTGAAAATGTGCAACATAGGAAGTGTATTCCCATAAACCAAACAGATTGGCTGCCTTTTTGTAAACCTCTGCAATATACTCTGCATCCTCGTTTCTCTCCTCTTTTATGGCAATTTCCATAAGAGACATCAGAAGAAAATGCATATCGTTCGTCAGCATCAGCAATTGTTCCTCTGCCAATTTAACTGCCGCATCTAACTTGCCACTCTCAGTCCACAAACTAATTTGTAGTTGTTTCTTGTCAAAAAAATCCTTATTTGGGAGGGTATCTAACATCTCTTGTGCCAGATCATACTCTTTCCGGCTTTTGTATTTGGAAATTAACATTGCCTTCGCCTGATTCTGAATGGCAATATCCGGACTCTCCAGTGCACGCCGATACAAGTCTTCTATTGTTTGCTCGTATTCCCCTTTCTTTTTTGCGTTCCCCTTCATAACCAATATGCCTTCCAGCAAAGCTGCCACATTCAAAATCAAGGAATAGCAGGTTGGAAACTGTTTGATCTTATCCAAGGCGGCATCAAACGTTCTCTCAACGCTTTCTTTCTCCGATAGTTCCGACAAATAATTCAGAAATAAGGCAACCTCCTTCTCTGAAAGATCTTCCTGAAAAGACAACAAAGTATTCAAATCCGTATCCAGCAGTCTGGCAAGTGCATGCAAAAGAACGATATCCGGGTATGTCGTTCCTTTCTCCCATTTGTTTACAGCCGGTGCAGACACCCCGAGATAATTTGCCATCTGTTCCTGCGTAAGTCCTTTTTCCAGGCGTCGTGTGCGTATGATTTCATTCATCTTCATAAGATAGTCAACTCTCCTTTATGGTTTGTTTTTTCATACTTTCATTCTAACGTAATCTCTCTGTCATTTCCATTTACCATCTATTAACTTTTACGAAGATAACTTAACCATAGGTTAGATTTCCTTTGCAAATTTATATAACCAGTTTCGTTTCTGCTGAATTTCCAGCAGAAAATATATCTCGTTATGCTGATGTATGCAGACCGATTTCTTGTTTGTATCCAATCTCTCAAAAAAACAGAAGTTGTCAAATCATTTTCAGAAAAGCATCAACTGCCTGGTTAAATGCCGCCGGGTTCTTATTTGCAATAAAATGATTTCCTCGAACAATCGTCAGTTTCGCATTTGGAAGATGTTCAGCGATTTCCTTCGTATGTGATTCTTTAATCATATCCTTTGTTCCGCAAATGACTAGCGCAGGCATTGTAATCAGCGATAATTCAGAAGGTTTGATGTTCGGTTCGTTTACCATTAAACCAAGCATTTCGGCATTCCTTTTGGCATCGGTTGATTTGTCGGCAAACCGCCTTGCGATTTTATATCCAATCTCAATCGGAATTTGCACTGTTCGTTTTACCCCCGCCGGGTTGAGGTTGCCGCCATTTAAAATCAAAGCCTTTACCATATCAGGATGTTTCATTGCGAATTTCATTGCAATATTTGCCCCGTCCGAAAAGCCCAAAATCACCGCATTTAAAATCTGATGCATCTGCATAAAATTGTATAAATCACAGGAGAACTGCTCAATGGTAAAAGGCGCATCACCTCTCGGAGATTTCCCATGCCCTCTTGTATCCAAAGCAATCACATGATACCTGCTTTGAAAATAATCTATTTGATTTTTGAAATAAAAACTATCTTCGCCATTTCCATGTAAAAGTATAAGCGGTTCGCCATTTCCTTCTTCCTGATAATATAATTTGATATCCATTTTACCCTCACAACTTCCGATTTATCGTTTCCCTACAAGGTTCTTGTTATCTATGTCATTGTTACAATAGTCCTCAAGTTATCACACTATAAAATTATGTAACTTTCCTATAAGTTCAGCAAATTCATCACTAGCTTTACCATCTGGAGATACAGGAACCTCTAATTGTACTTATCAATTGATGCAATTCTAACTGCCGCAGCCATACCTCCATCGCCATACGATGGATTTTTAATAAAACTATTAGAAGACCCACTTAACTCTTGATTGTTTTTTATAGAATGAATAATTTCATTTTCCCATCCAAATAACCTAGAATTAGAAATAGCTTCAATATCTAGTAATACATTTGTCATATTGTTACTGTAACTGCGCTTATGTTTTTCTATGATATAGCGCATAAGTTCAAGTCGCTTATCCATACTTTTTATATTTGCAGAAACAGGGGCAGTTCGATAGTTAATCAATGGTTTTTCAACAATTCCAATGTGAGCTTCTGGGGTTGTTTCCAGCATACTTAAAAAGAAGTCCCAGTCTTCAAAACCTGAACGCATAGTTTCATCATAACCACCACATTGTTCATAAACTTTTTTACGAAGAATATGCGTTGCCGGACAACAATTATGAGATAAAAATGGAACTATATTACCACCGGTAGGACAAACAATTGCATCTAAAACTCCAAAAGTATGCATCCAGGATGATGCTATAACCATTGTGGGATTATCACAGAGTAATTTGTTGACATTTTCAATGTATTCAGCTTCAAGTTTATCATCACCATCAAGAATTAAAATCATTGAAGACTGTGTTTTATCAATTCCAGTATTTCTAGCTGCGGATACTCCTTTATTTTCCTGAAAATGTATCGTTATTGGAACTGGTAAATGGGAATTATTTCTAATATTATTCAATATATTGAGAGAATACTTATCTGTTGAACCATCATCTACAATGATAATTCTTTTGGGTAATAATGTTTGATTACATACTGATTGGATTGCTTCCATAAGCATGGAACCTTGATTATAGCTTGTTATAACAGCTTCTATATCTGCTTTTAAGCAAGTTTTATTATCACTTATATTCATAATTTTTCTTCCTTTTATTACTCACTCAATAGTGCTTTTACTTCGTCTACGGTCAAGACTTTCCCATAAGATATAACTTCGCCATTAAACACCAATGCAGGTGTAGACATCACTCCATAACTGGAGATTTCTGCAAAGTCTGTAATGTGGTCAATCTCATAATCTAATTGAAGTTCAGATATTGCTGTTCTAGTTGCTTTTTCTAATTCCATACATTTTGCACAGCCCGAACCCAATATCTTGATACCTTGCTCTTGTTTCTTATTTTCTGCATTTCGCATTGTTTCTGATGTGCAATTTCCACCACAACAGCATGATTTTGTTTCTTTTTTCTTTCCAAATAATTTCATTTCTTATTCGCTCCTTTTAAATAAATAGTGAACTAAAAATATTAAAGAGATAACCTACAATGATAATACCAAACGTACAAATGGTAATAAATAAGGTCAATAATTTAGGCTTTACTGCCTTTTTCAGCATGATTAAAGACGGTAAACTCAATGTTGTTACTGCCATCATAAATGATAAGATTGTACCTAATTGTGCTCCCTTTGAAAGTAATGCCTCTGCTACTGGAATGGTTCCAAAAATATCAGCATACATAGGAACTCCGACAAGAGTTGCTAAAATAACGCCAAACGGATTGTTACTTCCCAAAATACTTTCAATCCATGTTTCAGGTATCCAGTTATGAATAATTGCTCCGATCCCCACACCAACCAGAATGTATGGGAATACTTTTTTGAATGTTCCTACAACTTGTTCTTTTGCATATTGAACTCTGTCTTTTTTGGTTAAGGTCGGCGAACTAATATCAACACTGCTTGCGTTTTTGACAAAATCTTCTACATATTTTCCCATGTGTAATTTTTCAATTATAGTACCGCCAATCACAGCAATTATCAACCCTACAATCACATAAGCAAAGGCAACTTTAGCCCCGAAAATACTCATTAGCAATATAAGACTACCCAAATCAACCATAGGAGAAGAAATCAAAAAGGAAAACGTTACCCCTAGCGGTAATCCTGCACTTGTAAAACCTATAAATAACGGAATAGAAGAACATGAGCAAAATGGCGTAACCGTTCCTAGCAATGCAGATATGATATTTGCGCCGATACCATGAAAATGCCCTAAAATTTTCTTACTTCGTTCGGGTGGAAAATAACTTTGAATATACGAGATAAAGAAAATCAGTAGACATAATAGAACTGTGATTTTGATTACATCGTATAGAAAGAATTGAATACTTCCACCTAAGCGACTGTCAATGTCTAACCCTAGCAGTGATAGTCCACTGCCAATTAAGCTATTCAACCATTTCATACCTAATATTTGGTCTTGGAAAAATAGCCATATTTCATTTACTACTTCCAAAAAATTTCCTCCTTTACACGACATATCAACTTTTTTTGATGTGATAAAGTTTTATAAAAGCCACCTTTCGATGACCTTTATTTTCAACAATTTGATTGACTTTCAGTATTTGGTGTTGTTAATTCTAACAATCGTTTTGATGCATATTCACTTCCGCTTTTACTTAGGCTGTAATGCGTCCATTTCCCCTCTTGTCTTGCATTAACAATACCGGAGTCACAAAGTATTTTCATGTGATAAGATAAAGCCGATTGTCCTATGTTCATGTTTTCAATCAGAACACACGCACATTTTTCCCCACTCTTTAAGTAATCTAAAATAGTAAGTCTTTTTATATCACAAAGAGCCTTAAAAATTTTTGCGTCTTTAGAAAAATCATTCATTGTTATCGCTCCTCACATCAAATTAATTTGATGTATACATCATAAAACTCACAACGCAATTTGTCAATACATCAAAAAATTTTTCTACTTCAGTTTATTGATTTCCTTCTGTAAATTTTCCAAAAAACATCCTGCATGTGCTCCATCCATCTGGGTATGATGAAATTGAAATGATACTTTCAAATAATATCTAAACCATTTTCTGCTGTATTTTCCCCAAATCATAAATGGATTATTAAAAATACCGCTATTCATACCGACCGCACCATCTATTTCTGTATCTACAATTGCTGATGTTCCAATTACCATACAGCTTTCCGATAAATCTCTGTCATGGCAGCTATCAGCAACTTGAGCCGTATATTTGAGATACTCCTGATTAAATACATCCAGGCTCTCCGAATAAAGAATATCACAAGAGCTGACTTCTCCGTCTTTATTTTTAACGATTGTATTAACTGCAATGGAATCATATTGTATCAATTTTTCTCCAACCGGCAAAGTATAAAATTCCTTTATTTCTACAGCTGCCTTGCCAATACAATAATCCAAAAGCATATTTAACTTTAACTTTTTTCTTTTGCTGTTCTTGATTAAATTTGTGATATCTAATGTCTTAAAAAAAGTCACCATTGGGTTCGGTGCTTTCATCCACAACTCATATGCCATAGCCCTCGTTGTATCTTTCGGTTCTACTTCCATTGCCATCCTACTTATCACCTCATTTCCTCACATCATTTTTTAAATGCTGATTCACCAAAAGTATTTATTTTAAGTTTCCATTTTGAAATAATGTAACATTTAAACTTGCACGATTGCCCCCATTTATCTGACATCAATGACTGCATAATCACCAAATTCGATGATATCACCTACATAAAAGTCCAACGCTTTTTTAAATATGGGACCATCTACCACCAGTGTATGATATTCTCCATTTTCCCCACAAATATCTATATCTGCCATTTCCATCACAGAAACAGATTCCTCATCCAAATATTTACCAAGTAGCGTCTTAGGAAGAAGATTCATATTGATGCTTTTGATAAGACATTTATAGCCCAATTGAATCATTTCGTGTACATTTTCTTTTCGCCCAATTTGCCACAATGGAAAAATCGGTATAAGTCCGGTATTGCTGCAGCGTTCTTCTTCCCATTGCCTGTTTTGTATGATATCTATATCTCCAAAGCATACTGCTTCAGCACCCATAGATTTCGCCTTTCTCAGACCTGTTTCAAAATTTATATGATAATCCTCACCTTTTGTCAGACATGGAATCAGCGGGATTCCAAGCGCTTCTGAATACTGATTCAACATATTCTCATCTGCCCCATGAAAATAAGAACGTTCCATAGTTTCATTGATCATAACAATCAATCCTACCGGCTCATGCCCTTGTTCCATCATTTTATGTAAGGCTAATGTACTATCTTTTCCACAACTATACGCCACAGCAAACTTCATGCTTTCTTCCTCCGTATGCTTTTCTTTTTTATGCAAAATCAAACAATGACAACTGATTGCTCTGCGGCAAATCTCCAAACAGCCCCAGATCCGCCATCAGGTCGATGACCGTTTTGCTGACCTTTGTACGCTGCCGGAAATCGTCCAGTGACAGATATGGACCGTCCTGAGACGCAATCTCTACTGCTTCCGCAGCTTTTTCTCCCATTCCTTCAATACTTGCAAAAGAAGGCATCAGCTTACCGTCAATAATCTGGAATTTCTTTGCCTTTGCCCGATACAGATCAATCGGCATAAATTCCAGTCCACGCGCATACATTTCCTGTACCAGACGCATGTCTTTTAAAGTATCCTGTTCTTTGTTTGTCAAAGAATCGGCACGTCTCCTATAATCTTTCATATAATAATTCAGTTTATCTTTTCCCTGACACATCAGTTCATAGGAAAATGCATCTGCACGAATACTGAAATATGCTCCATAGTATGCCAATGGATAATTGATTTTACAATAAGCAATTCGATATGCCATCATAACATACGCTGCAGCATGTGCCTTTGGGAACATGTAGCTGATTTTTTTACAGGAATCAATATACCATTCCGGCACATCTTTTTCCCGCATCGCCGCTTCCCACTCTGGTTTCAATCCTTTCCCCTTTCGCACACTTTCCATAATTGTAAAGGAAAGCGCACTTTCTACTCCCTGATTGATCAGATAAATCATAATATCATCTCGGGTACAGATTGCTGTGGAAATCGTTGCTTTTCCTGCTTTGATTAATTCCTGGGCATTTCCCAGCCACACATTAGTTCCATGGGACAAACCGGAAATTCGGATCAGATCCGATAACGACTGCGGGTTTGCCTCCTGTACCATCTGGATAACGAAATCCGTACCAAACTCCGGAATTCCCAGACTTCCCAGCGGACAGCCGCTGATATCTTCGGGCTTAATTCCCAATGCACTGGTATCATGGAAAAGTGAGATAACACTTCTGTCATCCAGAGGTATGTCGGTTGCCACAAATGGATGTTCTTCATTATATTCATTTTCCATCGCATCCGATGTAATATATTCTTCCAGCATTCGAATCATCGTAGGGTCATCATGCCCCAGAATATCCAGTTTCAACAGGTTGTGGTCAATGGAATGGTAATCAAAATGGGTTGTCGTAATGTCCGTTGTCATATCATTTGCCGGATGCTGCACCGGAGTAAATTCGTTGATATTATGCCCATGAGGCAATACCACAATTCCTCCCGGATGCTGTCCTGTACTTCGTTTGATTCCGGTACACCCTGCACTGATTCGTTCAATCTCACAACGGCGTTTTCTCATTCCACGCTCTTCATAATAATTCTTCACATACCCATACGCTGTCTTATCTGCCAGCGTTCCGATTGTTCCTGCTTTGAAAGTATGTCCTTCTCCAAACAACACTTCGGTATATTTATGTGCTTTTGCCTGATAATCTCCGGAAAAGTTCAAGTCGATATCCGGCTCTTTATCTCCTTTAAATCCAAGGAACGTTTCAAAAGGAATATCAAATCCCGCCTTGATTAACGGCGCACCACACTCCGGACAGACCTTATCCGGCATGTCAAACCCACAACATCCCGCGTATGCCCGCACTTCTTCCGAATCAAAATCACTGTAATGACATTTCTCACAATAATAATGCGGACTCAGTGGATTAACCTCCGTAATTCCAGACATCGTTGCCACGAAAGAAGAACCAACAGACCCACGCGACCCAACCAGGTATCCATCTTCATTTGACTTCCATACCAAACGCTGTGCAATGATATACATCACCGAATATCCGTTGGAAATAATGGATGTCAATTCTTTTTCCAATCGTTCCTCTACCGGTTTCGGCAAATTTTCTCCGTATATCTCATGGGCACGATTATAACAAATATCACGCAGCTGCTGTTCGGAATTAGGAATAACCGGAGGACATTTGTTGGGATTGACCGGAGAAATCTTTTCAATCATATCCGCAATTTTATTCGGATTTTCAATGACAATCTCCTGCGCTTTTGCAGAGCCAAGATATTCAAACTCTGCCAGCATCTCCTCCGTTGTACGCAAATAAAGCGGTGCCTGATTGTCCGCATCGCTGAATCCCTTACCTGCCATGATGATCCGACGGTACACTTCATCTCCCGGATCCAAAAAATGTACATCACAGGTTGCAACAACTGGTTTTTTGAATTTTTCTCCTAACTCAATGATCTTCCGATTGATATTTTTTAAATCTTCCTCTGTATTTATATCTGAAATCTTGTCGCTCTCCAACATGAACTGGTTGTTTCCAAGTGGCTGTATTTCATAATAATCATAAAAATCAGCCAATTTTGCAATTACCTGCGGAGACTTATGATTCAAAATTGCCTGATACAATTCTCCTGCCTCACAGGCACTTCCTATAATCAATCCCTCTCGATGCTGATTCAAGAGACTCTTTGGGATTCTTGGTCTTCTCGCAAAATATACCAGATTTGATTCAGAAACAAGCTGATACAGGTTATATCTTCCGATATTATTTTTTGCCAGAATAATAATGTGATAAGTCGGCAGTTTTCGAATCGCATTCGGATTCATGTCCCCAAACTGATTCATTCCTTTTAAAGTAGTTATATTCTGGTCTTTCAGCATCTCTACGAACTTTACGAAAATCTCCGCAGTCGCTCCTGCATCGTCCACAGCACGATGGTGATTTTCCAAAGAAATCCCCAGCGCTTTTGCTACTATATTCAATTTGTATTTTGAAAGCGTAGGCAGCAAAACTCTTGCCAGTGCGACCGTATCCAGGTATACAAAATGTGGTTCTATGTCCTGATACCGGCAATTCTGCTCAATAAAGCCCACATCAAATCCTGCATTATGAGCAACAAGCACCGCATCTCCGATAAAATCCAAAAACTGCGGAAGGATTGTTTCAATATTCGGATAATCCATTACCATCTCATCTGTAATACTGGTAAGTTGTGTAATTTCAAATGGGATCGGACGTTCCGGATTGACAAACGTACTGTACGAATCCACAATTTCCCCATTCACAACTTTGACCGCGCCGATTTCAATAATCTTATCCTTGATCGCACTGAATCCGGTCGTCTCCAGGTCAAACACAACATAAGTATCGTCCAGACTCTCATCTCCGGCTCCAACTGCTATTTCTGTTAAGTCATCCACTACATAACCTTCAACTCCGTAGATAATCTTAAACGGATCATCCTTATCCAAACGTTCGATATAATGATTGGCATCGGGGAACGCCTGTGTTGCGCCATGATCTGTAATTGCAATCGCCGGATGTCCCCAGTCATGTGCGCGGCGCACAATATCCTGCACCTCTGATACGCCATCCATATCGCTCATTTTCGTATGACAATGAAGTTCTACCCTTTTCAGAGGACTCAAGTCCTCCCTCTTCTCAGTAAAATCTCCGATTTTCTTAATTCCTGTCACAGAACCTATGGTCAGTTCTCCATCATATTTGTCAATCGTTGTAACCCCTTTGATCTTAACGTATGCGCCCTTTTTCAAATCTCCCAGCAGCTCTGCCAGCTGATCATTCCGCGTAAACATTTTTACCATAATGGTATCTGTAAAGTCACTGACCGCAAACATCACGATGGTTTTTTCATTCCGAATCTCTCTTGTCTCAAAACTGATGATCTTGCCATGAATAGTAATCTCACCCATCTCTGTCACAACCTGATCTAAGCGGATCGGTTCATCTTCAAAGTTTCTTCCATAGATCAGACTCGGATCATCGCCCTGTTTCAATGGACGAACAAAGTCTCTCTTGAACTCCTTCTTGAAACCTTTCTTTCCATTTCCGCTCTCCTTCGATTTTCCACCCAGAGTAAGGCTCTTTTCTTTCTGCTTTGTTTCTGACGAGCCTTGCTTCTGTTCATCTCCTGCATGAGACTCTTCCGGCTGCGGAGATTCTTCGCCATGAGCTTTTTTATTCCGGGCAAATATTGCGTCAATCTCTCTCTGTACTCTCTGTTCGTCGTATTCTCTGGTCTTACTCTCTTCTTTTTCTTTATATTCAACACGTATTTCTACCGGGATTCCAAATCGTTCCCGATATACCTCATCCAATAGATGGAGAATTTCCTCTTTCTTTCCTTCTGAAACAATTGTGTCCGTCAATCCCAGACACATCACTTGATCTTGAAAAGAAATCTCCGCCTGCTGAAACATATTTCCGGCAAGAACACTCTTTTCTTTCAATTCCAGCACAATACTGTTCCGGTACTCTGTCATCAGAGCTTCCGCTGTGTACTGTTCCGAAAGTGCATACCGCTCTATAATACTGACACTGACATTTGCCGTACTAAACAACTGCTCCTTGATACGAAGTTCCATTGCCCGAATATGCCGTTTTTGAATCACATGCCTGCTGAATATATGAACATGTATAAAATCTCGTTCAGAATTAGTCGTAATTTTCCGAACTCCTACATCTCCAAACAACAGCTGCAGATCTTCATCTACTTTCAATGTAGGAAATACTTCAAAAAATACTTTTAATGTTTCTACTTGTTCCAATTTATCAACTCCTGCCGAAGGGTTTCTAAGAAATCTTCTTCTCTTACCTTTCGGATAATCTCACCTTTCTTGATCAGCAGTCCCTCTCCGATACCTCCTGCGATACCGATATCTGCCTCTCTTGCCTCTCCCGGACCATTTACTACACAGCCCATCACCGCTACTTTAATATCTAACGGAAATTCCTGCACCATCAATTCCACCTGATTTGCAAGTCCGATCAGATCAATCTTCGTTCTTCCACAAGTCGGACAAGAAACAACCTCTACCCCGCCTTTTCGAAGTCCCAATGTTTTTAAGATCAGTTTTGCACTTCGGATTTCTTCCACAGGATCTCCCGTCAAAGAAACCCGAATGGTATTTCCGATTCCTGCATTCAAAATGATCCCAAGTCCAACAGATGACTTGATATTACCGGAATATAAGGTTCCCGCCTCAGTAATTCCCACATGCAGCGGATACGGACACTGCGGCGCAAGCAATTCATGTGCTTTTACACACATCATGACATCCGAAGATTTGATACTGACAACTAGATTCTCATATCCCATACGTTCAATCATATGTACCTTATCCAACGCACTTTCTACGATTCCATCTGCAGTGACTCCACCGTACTTCTCCAGTAAATCTTTTTCCAAAGACCCGCTGTTAACACCAATTCGAATCGGCACATTATATTCTTTTGCTTTATCTACAACTGCTCTGACCCGTTCTTCTGAGCCGATATTTCCCGGATTGATTCGTATCTTATCCGCTCCATTTTCTATCGCTGCAATCGCCATCTTATAATCAAAATGAATATCGGCAACCAAAGGAATATGGATCTGTTTTTTAATCTCTTTTAAAGCATCTGCCGCCTCCTGAGTAGGCACAGTACAACGTACAATCTCACAGCCCGCTGCTTCCAGACGCAGAATCTGGGCAACCGTTGCCTCTACATCCTCTGTCCTTGTATTTGTCATAGACTGAATAGCAATCGGATGCTCACCGCCGATCACAACATTTCCGATCCGAACCTCTTTTGTCTTATTTCTTAACATCACATACCCTCTTTTCCTATTTTTATGAATAATTTATTAGTAAAAAGAAACAGGGATATTTCCCTGTTCCATTTTATTGCTTTTCAAACACCATCTGTTCCCCATATTCACGTTCTGTCAATGTCAGCTGATTCTGCTCAATATTATAATCATAACTGCCTTCCAAAGAAGAAATAGCTGTATTCAGACGATCTGTCGTCACTGCGCCTTCCGCCTTCTTTACAACTGATTTAACCGCTTCGTCATCCCGATGCAATATGAAAATCTTAGCTTCTTTATCCAGATTATAATCCATGCTCACAGCGATCTCTGCACCATCAAACTCATCCGGCCATTCAATAACCACTGTACCGTTTCCTTTGACCGTCATAACCAGATTCTTTTCCTCACTGTTCCATGTGCCTTCCATCGGATTGGCTGTAAACAGTTTTATAAAGAAAAAAGCTGCAATAATTATAATTAAGACAGAGGATACAGAAATAGCTGTTCTCCATAATATATTTCTCTTTTTCTCATCATTCTTTGCTATCATATCCATTATCCTTTCCGTCATGATGCTCTGTGCTTTTTCTAATGCACTATCTTTATTATAAGAACTTTCGGAAAGAGTGTCAACGAAAGTCCCCCTATTTTAGAAAATTGCACCAAGCAGACCATAGGACAACAGATTCATTAAAAATGCCGCCATAAATACGCCGATGATCACTGCCGGAAATGCTTTACGAAAACGAATTCCAAGTAAGGCTGCAATCAAAGATCCCGTCCAGGCTCCAGTTCCCGGAAGTGGTATTCCCACAAATAACACCAGGCCCCAAAACTCATATTTCTCTATATTGGCACTTTTACTGTATGCTTTTTTCTCAAGTTTCTCAACAATAGGTTTTAATTTTCTTGTACCTTTCATCCAATCAAAAATTTTTGTGATCAAAAGTAAAATAAACGGTATCGGAAGGAGGTTCCCGATCACACAGATAATCGTAGCCTGGAGCTGAGGCAAATCAAACCATGCCGGCCCTGCTGCCAGCAGTCCACCTCGAAGTTCCAAAATAGGAAACATGGAAATGATAAACACGATCAATTCCGGCCCTACTTTACCACCCAGATGTTCCGCAAAAAAACTAATTAACGCTTCACTCATATAATTCTATTCTCTCCTTTTATTGATTTAAATATGTTCTCAAAAAAGCAAACAGTGCTTCCATCTCTTCTTTTGTGCCAATGGTAATCCTCAGATAATCGGCAATTCTTTCACTATTCCAGTGTCTCACATAAATACGTTTTCTTTTCAATGCTTCAAACAATTCATTTGCATCGTATTTTGGGTGTCTGGCAAAAATAAAGTTTGCCTTTGAGTCTGGAAACTCAAATCCCAACTTCGTCAGTTCTGATTTTGCCCACTCTCTCGTTTCTACAATTTTGGAAGTTGTTTCCTTAAAATATGCCCGGTCCTTTACTGCTTCCACGCCACATACAAGTGAAGTCTGATTCATCGTATATGAATTGAAAGAATATTTGACATCATTCAGATATCGAATCAGAACCGGATTGCTAATTGCATATCCAATCCGCATACCGGCCATAGAACGTGACTTTGAAAAAGTCTGAACAACAATCAGATTATCATATTTTTCAATCAGTTTTGCCGCAGATTCTCCGGCAAAATCAATATATGCTTCATCCACGATCACAATGACATCCGGATTGTGGCGCAAAATATCTTCTACAAAATCCAATTCTTCATAAACTGCTGTCGGAGCATTCGGATTCGGGAAAATAATTCCACCATTTTCCTGATAATAGTCTTCCTTTACAAGCCGAAAATCTTGATCCAATTTCGGACATGCATAGGGAATCCGATATAATTCTGCCCATACTTTATAAAAAGAATAAGTAATGTCCGGAAATAAAATTGGTTGTTCTGAATTAAAAAATGTCAAAAAACACATCGAAAGAACATCATCAGAACCAACACCGACAAATATCTGCTCTTCACTGACACCATGTTCTTTTGCAAGCGCCTTTACTAACAGTTCCGCTGCCGGATCCGGATAAAGCCGAAACCGATCCGTATCCATTTCATGCAACGCCTGTTCCACCCCCGGTGCCGGCGGATACGGATTCTCATTGGTATTTAATTTGATAACCTTCTCCTGCGGCTGTTCTCCCGGAACATAAGGCTCAACCATTCGAATATGTTCTTTTAATCTTGGATTCAATTCCATGTCCGTCTCTTCCTTTCTACTACAATATATTATGATGTATCTCCCTTACCCCCGGCAAGAAATAATCCATCTATTTATACTCTTCTGCCAACTCTGCAAATTTTGGAAGAGAATTAACAATAGTCTCATAAGATACACAGTAGGCCAGTCTGACATAACCCGGACATGCAAAAGAGCTTCCCGGTACGATTAAAATATTATATTTCTTTGCAGCAGCACAAAATGCTTTTTCATCTTCGATCGGAGACTTCACAAATAAATAAAATGCCCCTTCCGGCTTGATACATTCAAAGCCCAGTTCCTTTAATCCATGATATAAAGTCTCTCTGTTTCTATCGTAATAGGAAATATCCGTTTTCTCATTCAAACATGCCTTTACCACCTTCTGCTGCAGTGTCGGAGCATTCACAAATCCTAAAATTCGAGTTGCAACATTCGCAGCATTGATCAGCTTTTCACTGTCTGCCGCCTCGTCCGGAATGACAAGATATCCGATTCGCTCTCCCGGAAGAGACAATGACTTGCTATAGGAATAGCCTACGATTGTATTGTCATAATACTTTGTTAAATACGGAACCTCAACTCCATCGTAAGCCAGTTCCCGATACGGCTCATCTGATACCAGATAAATCTCCGTTCCAAATTCCTTCTGTTTTGCCTCCATGATCGCAGCCATTTTTTGTATCGTTTCTTCTGAATACACAACTCCGGTCGGATTGTTTGGAGTATTTACAATAACCACCTTGGTTTTTTCTGTAATTTTAGCTTCAAATTCATCTAACTTCGGCTGAAAATCCACCGTATTCGGAGAAATTTCAACCAATACCCCATCATAATTATTCGTATAGCTTCGATATTCACCGAAATACGGTGCAAACGCAATGACTTCATCTCCCGGATTCAAAAGAGCTTTTAAAATTACATTTAATCCGCCTGCAGCCCCGACAGTCATTGTAATATTTTCAAAATGGAACTTCGTTCCGAAACGTTCGTTCAAAGATTCTGCCACAGCCTGTCTTACATCCTCATATCCTGCATTGCTGTTTGTATATCCATGCAATACCACCGGATCTTCTTCTGCCAAAACTTCCATTATAGCCTTTTTTACAGCTTCCGGTGCCGGAACATTTGGATTTCCCAGACTAAAATCAAACACATTCTCCTGCCCATATAACTTCGCCAAACGATTGCCCTCTTCGAACATCGCACGTATTGCTGAACTATTTGCTACCATATTTTCCATTTTCTTTGAAATCATTGTCCCTCCGCCTTTCTTTTCACATAAGCTATCGCTGCTTTTCTCCACAAACTATTTTTCAGTTACCACACCTTTTTCTACAAGAAATACCGGACGATACGATAATTTTGCCTTACGCAGCCCCTCCGCTCCGGTATCTTCTTCTCGATTCACATATTGATACTCCATACATTCATGCAGTACAAACTGTTGGTTGATCATCGGATATGCTCCCTCAATATCAGGAAACGCTTTTTCCACATGAACAACGAACGTATCCTCACAAACCGGCTCGCCGATACAAAACGCAACAATCCTTCCTGCCACCCGGATGATCCCGCCTACCATTCCCAGTTCTTTATATAAGCGCAAGGAATTTAAGGTAACGCACATTTCTGCATTCTTTTCCCGATCCTCCTCACAGCCGTTCTGATTGCGCCATTTTAACGCCATCTGAAAGCAGTCTTCTACATTCTCATCATTGAGACTTTCATACGTCCAATCTTCATATAATACCTTAAACTTATTGATATGATTACGCTTGCCGTGCAGTTTCTTTCCTGCCAGAGTCGCAAGTTTCTCTCTCTCATATACATAATCCGCTTCATCCCTGTCATATTCCACTTGAAAACGTCCGGGATAAAAAGACTCCAGCTGTTCAAAGTTCTCCTCTGTTACATTGTACAGCCGAAACGGATGTCCCTTCTCCCTGCTGTATTCCATCAGCCAGTCCAACGCACGTTTCACCGCCTCTGGTTCCCCTGCCGGATAAGCATATGCCAGTCCAAACTCATCATCCATAAAAACAAGTGCATCCTCTACGATCGCATATTTTACATGGTACTGTCTGGACCACAGATAAACATTTGCAAAGGTACGCTCACAACTTCGGCTCGGAGCCTTCTCAAAATATGAAGTGATGATCTCCTGATCTTCCAGCTCCGGTCTTTTAAAAGTAATATCTTTCATGAAATAAACTCCATCTCTTTCACTCTAAAATTTCCAATCGATATACGTTATTGAGTATAACACACCCTTCACAAATCTGACAACATGTGAAAAAATGAAAAAATACTTAAAAAGTTACTGAAACTGCATTTCATATAAGCCGGCATAAATCCCATGTTTTTTCAACAATTCCTCATGAGTTCCCTCTTCTGCAATTCCATCCTCTGTCAGCACCAGGATTCTCTGTGCGTTTCGAATCGTAGACAATCGATGTGCAATAACAAAGGTTGTCCGTTCTTTCGCCAAATGTTCCATTGACTGCTGCACGACCTGTTCACTTTCATTATCCAGAGCTGAGGTTGCTTCATCAAAAATCAAAATCGGCGGATTCTTTAAAAATACTCTTGCTATCGATAGTCTTTGCTTTTGTCCTCCCGACAATTTGACACCTCTTTGTCCGATGTCTGTATTATATCCCTCCGGAAAACTCATGATAAATTCATGTGCATTTGCATTCTTAGCTGCGCGCACAACTTCCTCATCTGTTGCATCCGGTTTGCCATAACGGATATTATCCATGATACTGCCCGCAAATAAATACACATCCTGCTGCACAATTCCAATCTGATTTCGCAGTGCATCCAGCTGAATCTCACGAATATCCGTTCCATCTAAATAAATTGCTCCATCTGTAACTTCATAAAATCTTGGGATCAGACTGCATAAAGTTGTTTTTCCTACCCCGGACGGACCAACCAGCGCCACATAATCACCAGCCTCAACTGACAGATTGATATGATTCAAAACCGGTTCTTCGTCATCTTCATATTGAAAAGAAACATCTTTAAACTCAATTTTCCCATCTACATTCTCCAGCACTTTTGCATCTGGTTTATCAGCAATATCCGGCGCAATTGACAGGATTTCCAAAAACCGCTCAAATCCGGAATACCCATTCTGAAACTGCTCGGTAAACGTAACCAGTTTTTTCACAGGTTCGGTAAAATTATTAATATAAAGAAGAAATGTAATCAGATCAGTTACAAGAACCGTTCCTTTCAGCATCATGCCTACCCCAAAAAGCAGAACTACAACCGTAATCAGTGTACTCATTGCTCCCAGTCCCGAATTATAGATTCCCATATATTTATAACTGGTTTTCTTTGCAGAAACAAAATTTTCATTTCCTTTCTGAAACTTTTTCATCTCTACATTTTCATTTGCAAATGATTTTACAACGCGGATTCCGGATAAGCTATCCTCAATCTGACTGTTAATATCGGCAATTTTTTCCCTGTTTCGTTTGAATGCTTTCTTCATTTTTCCATTGTAATAAAAAGCATACACTGCCATAACCGGTATAAATGCAAATGCAATCAATGCCAATTTTATATTGACTGTCAAAAGAATCGCAAAGGAACCAATAATTTTAATAATAGAAATCACAAGATCTTCCGGACCATGATGCAGCAGCTCACTAATATCAAACAAGTCGCTTGTAATACGTGATAACAAATGTCCTACCTTTTGATTATCATAAAATGCAAACGTCAATTTCTGATAATGCCCGAAAATATCTCTGCGCATATCGGCTTCCATTTTGGCTCCCATTATATGTCCAAAATAAGCTATATAAAAATTACAGAATACCTCCAGAAACACAAGACCAATCATCAGTGCTCCCAACAGTAACATACTCTCCTTTGCCGCTTCTGCCCCAAAATAAACCACTTCATTCGTAATATAGCGGACAATCAGCGGTATAATCAATGTAACAGCCGCTCCTAATATTGCAAAAAACATATCACTGTAAAACATCGCCTTATAAGGTCTGTAATAGGCAAATAATTTTTTTAGTTTTTCTTTCATCGTACCTCTACCTCTCTCTTTCCATATCGGATACCATCTTACTACTCTGAAAATTCTTTGTCAAAGCACTCTGCTAAAAAGTTCAGGAAATATTAAGAATCTTTTTGTACTTTTCTTCACTTTCATCTGTCAAAATAATTCTAAAATAATTTATAAACCACGTAATTGAAAGATAAATCAAGGATATGGTCATTTTGAAGCCGTTTCTTGTTTATTCCTTGCAATGGCCGGGCAGTTCTTTCTATTTAATTGGCGCTGGATGATTCAAATTGCATCATAGATTCTCACATTTTCCTTGCATCTTTTGTACTTTCGCCGTAGAATATAGTAGTGAGAACTTCTCTTACAGTGATAAAGCAGTACAGGAGGTACAAATATATGAGTCATACAGACCGTATGGTAGGAACTATATCTCGTGGTGTTCGTGCACCGATCATTCGCGAGGGAGATAATCTGGCTGAAATCGTAGTTGACTGCGTATTAAAAGCAGCAGAAAGTGAACATTTTGAAATCCACGATAAGGACGTAATTGCAATTACAGAGGCCGTTGTAGCCAGAGCACAGGGTAATTATGCACACATCAATGATATTGCTCAGGATGTACACGAAAAATTCGGAGATGATACCGTTGGCGTTCTCTTCCCGATTTTAAGCCGTAACCGTTTTTCAATCTGCTTAAAGGGAATTGCTAAAGGATGTAAAAAAATCGTCCTGATGCTTAGTTATCCTTCTGACGAAGTAGGAAACCATCTGATTGATCTGGATCTGATGGACGAAAAAGGGGTCAATCCTTGGTCTGACGTATTAACAGAAGAAAGATACAGAGAGCTGTTTGGTTATGAAAAGCATGTATTTACAGGCGTTGATTATGTAGAATATTACAAACAGCTGATTCAGGACGCAGGTGCTGAAGTAGAGATTATCTTTGCAAATAATCCAAAGGCAATTCTTTCCTATACAAAGAGTGTTCTGACTTGTGATATTCACACCCGTCAGAGAACAAAGAGAATCTTGAAAGCAAATGGCGCTGAAAAGGTATATGCTTTAGATGATATCATGACAGAAAGCATCAATGGCAGCGGATATAATGACGCATACGGACTTCTCGGTTCCAACAAGGCAACGGAAGAAACTGTAAAGCTCTTCCCGATTAAATGTGAGGAGATCGTCAATACAATCCACGATGCAATGACAGAAAAAACAGGCAAGAACGTAGAAGTTATGGTTTACGGTGACGGTGCGTTCAAAGATCCGGTTGGAAAGATCTGGGAGTTGGCTGATCCGGTAGTTTCTCCGGCTTATACAAAAGGTCTGGAAGGAACACCTAACGAAGTAAAACTCAAATACCTGGCTGATAATGATTTTGCAGACCTGTCCGGTGATGAACTGAAAGATGCGATCAAAAACTACATCCACGAAAAAGATGTCAAAGCAGACAGTCTTGTTGGACAGATGGTCACACAGGGAACAACTCCAAGACGCTTAACAGATCTTCTTGGTTCCCTTGCTGATTTGACTTCCGGTTCAGGAGACAAAGGAACTCCGATCATTTATATTCAGGGATATTTTGACAACTATACAAAATAACATCTTACAAAATCGGCAGTGCATATGCACCGCCGATTTTGCTATTTTCCGTTTTTCTTTCGATTCATAACAAACGCTGTCAGAAACTCATAGAATCCGATTACATTCCGATTATCTGTCTTATTCATGTTATAACTGATGATAATATCTCTCTGACAGATCGGTTCTTCAATCTCTAATAGCTTGACTCTCTCGTTCTTCACTTCTCCCCAACTAAATTCCGGCCAGAAACCAATTCCCATATTAGCAGCAATCATATTCTTTACCGCTGCCGGATTATCACTTTCGAATACAATATTGGGCGTAAATCCCGCGTGCTGACAAAAACGATCGCAAATATATCTGAATTCACGTGACCCCTGTAAACTGATAAATCCTTCCCCCGATACCTCATCCAGACAGACTGACGTACGATTCCGATACTTCTCATTATCCGGTACCGCAAGAAATATCTTTTCTTCACAGGCAAAACTATTCTTCTCATTTACGCCTTGATAAAACAGCTTTGTTGTGATCGCTACATCGTATAATTCATTTTCCGCATTCTGCTGCATCTGAAAATGAATTCCCTCATGCTCCTTCTGATACTCAATAATCGCTTCCATTACCAGACTGGACGCTGCCAACACATTGATATGTATTGTTTCACTTTCTAACTTCGCCATCATATTTAATTGTTCCGGAATCTTATCCAGCTGTTCCAAAATCGGCTTTAGCTTTTTCTGTAAGTAACGTCCATATTCTGTCAGTACAATATTTCTGCCTTTTGATGTAAACAATGGAACGCCAAGACTCTCTTCCAACCGATGAATCGCCTGGGATAACGCCGGCTGACTGATGTGCAGATTCTTCGCACTGTTCGTCATATGCTTTGTCTCTGCCACTTCCAAAAAATAACGTATTTGAATTAATTCCATTGATTTTCCCCTCCTCACTGTTCAATATGCACTTAAAACCCATTATTTTATCGTGTTATATTTTTTATTTTCGTGATATTCACTATAAATATTTCTATTGATAACTTTCAAGTTATGATTTTAATAAATATTATATATTAGACATTGTAGAAAGTCAATGCTACACTAACTCAGGACTTAAGGAAAGAAATCATATGTTTTATAAAGGAAAGAGAGGAATTTTAAAATGGCTGAACTTTTAGAATCTACAATGTTAGTTTGTTTTGGTCTCTCCTGGCCAATGAACTTATCTAAGAACATCAAAGCAAAATCTGCAAAAAATATGAGTCTGCAGTTTATTCTGCTGATCATCTTCGGATATATTGCCGGTATCTCTGCAAAAATTTATACTCATAAATTTAATTATGTACTCGTTGTATACTTGCTGAATCTCATTGTTGTATCTGCAAATGTAGTCGTTTACTTTATTAATCGCCGTTATGACAAACAGGCAGAAAAAGCAAGCAGCAAGCTCGCAAAAGAAATTTCCGGAAACACAGACAATACTGTTTCAACAGAAACAATCTATGCTTCTTCTGCACAGAAAGAATTCAATCAGGGGGATGATGAAATGCAGACATATCGCGAATTAAACAGTGTTACCGAGGCCGGCGGCGTAGTGCTCTTCGGTTCCAATACCTTTGCAAATTTACCGTTAGGTGAACTGACACAGGCTTACCGCATTACAGAACCAATTTATAACCGCAGTATCAAAGATATTCGTATCAATCAAATTGAAAATTATTTGAAAGTATGTCTTTTTGATCTGAACCCACGAAAGATTTTTGTCAATCTGGGAGATGTTGATATTCAGGATGAAACACTTAACGAAGAAAGTTTTATCAGTAAATATGAATGGCTGCTCTACATGATTCATACAAAGACACAGGCAGAAATTTACATTGTTTCTATTGTCTCCAATCGCCCGGAAGCAATCAAACTCAATGCACTTTTGAAAAAACTTGCTGCCCAGACCGGATGTCATTATATTGATGCAACAGGTGCTTTGGAATCAAAACGTCCGGTACTTCGTCTGTTTGAATTGATGAAAGTACATATGAGAAATCATCCGATCAACTACGCTGACGCAATGACAGCAGGACGTCTCAGTGATAAAGAACGTGAACAGGTTCCAAACGACGGACATTCCTCTCCGGAATCCAGCGCAAACCGCGGATATGTTCATGTCAGAAACTAAATATAATCAGCTAGAGAATTCTCCCCGGTAACCATATGGTTCCGGGGTTTTTCCTGCTTACTCTTTTATTAAGAACTTCTCCATACCGTCTTTTTCATTACTCTTCTGTCAACCGGAACTCCAGTGCAGAAACAATACCACTGGACAAACTGCAATATTCTTCCAGTTTAACTTCATATATCTCAGCCCCCATCTTCACTTTCGCAGGGATTCCATATTGAAGCACTTCCAGATCCAACGCATTTTTCTTGCAATATGCAGCAATGCACTCCATAAACTCGTCTTCATTTCTCGGTTTCCGCTCCAAATCCTCCAGAAGAACAAACTTTTTTTCCATTCACTGCCATTCAGTTCTTTAGAAACATACCGCATATATAAATAATTTCCTACTGCTGCAAAAAGCGCAATCGCTAAATGCATAATCACAATATTCCGCACATAATCAACCAAAAACGAACTGATTATAGAGATGATAAAATAAACCAGAAAGGACCACCAAACAATTGCTGCACCGGAAAATAAAAACCTGGTTTTCTGAATAAACTTTGAGGATAGAATAAGTCGTATTATGATAACGCTGCCAATATAACACCCCATTACCAAAAATATCTTCTCCGAAAACAGTTCCAAATGAACCATATCCCGATTCAACATCAACGATAATACAGCAGTAAAAAATAAAACAAAGCCTATCTTCACACTTTTTAAAATTTCCTCTATCCAATCTTCCCTTCTCATATAACTCCCCTCCCATTCTTAAGCCGAATCTCACGTAAGTATTCCCTTGATATATACACACTACCTGCTGATTATTTAAAACCGCCTTCATTACTCCATTTAACTGGGGAGTATAATGTTCTACTTTTCTCAGATTCATAATCACTGATTTTGAGACTCTGCAAAAATAATCCGGAAGTTCATTTTCTAATTCATACAATTTCTTTCTGCATTGAAATTTTCGATTAGCCGTATAAACGAAGACCTTATCATTTTGACTTTCTATGTAGAAAATGTGAATACAACTAATTTGATATTTTTCCTTTCCGTCATATACAGATAACGGACACTCTCTATACGTTTCTTTGTCAATCAACGATACCAGCTCGTCTAAAGATTTATGATTCTGTTTCACATAAAGCTGCGCCTTTTCAGTCTGATCATCTTCAATAAACTTTATCTCTACTCTCATATTCTTCCTCCTGTTATTTTCATTTTACATATATGGCGCATTTTGTAAATAGCTTTCCGGTGACACGCCGTTTTAAGCAAGTAACAGGTTGATGAGGTTTATTACTGATAATTGCTAGGATTTTGTACAAAAACTGTCTTATCTTAATATGTTTGCATCAACTTCCTTTTATATTTTTGTCAGGTGTTTCAGAAAACATTCTGTCTAAATACACATTATATTCCTGCATAGAGCAAAATCCCCACGCCCAAAGATATGAATAAGCAAATAAACATTCCAAGTAGATCACCTCAAATTAGAGTTGATTATTTATTTCCATATTTAACTTTTTTAAATCAAATTTAGATTTCATCATATTTCAACAGAGTATTGATTAATCAAAACATCTATTTCGCTCTCATTTAATAAAGCAATTACATGGTTCGCATCGTAATATTGCTTTGAGGCTACACTATTTATAAAATTCTCATAACCAACTGTTATTCCTTTTCTAACCATTACATACCATTTTTCTACACCTTCTATTTGATTAAGAATAATGTAGGGCTTATTAGGAACAACACAAGGTACATCAGCAGCGACAGAATAAATCCCCAATAACTCATCTGTATCTTTTTTTCTATAAACTTTTGGTGTTGCATAATAGACATCTTGAGATTGAATGTCGTTCAAAAATTCTTCAAGATTAATTAAGTTATTATTGATTCTTCTTAGTTCAACCTGTCCTATTGAAATAGGATTATACACACCAAATATCTCAAATCTTTGATATTGATCACCTGTTTTATTAGTAATATCCTCTAACGCAGCAACACTGGCTTCTTCGTCCCACTTTATATATTCTTCATTTTCATTTATATGTACTTCAACATCTTCTCTTAAATATTTTGTTGTATTTAATTCATTACAAAGTTGCTTTATGATATCATAAAACAGTCTAATTTCAGATGGTGCAGTGGGTAAACTTAATGAAAGTAAAATATCTGTGCCTTCAAGCCATAATTCCAAGCCTCGTGCCAATCTTGTTTCATCATAAATAAGCGTATGTTCCGATATTTCATCTCTATCTAATCGATAATTCTCATCACAAACCCCATATGACAATCCAGTAAATTTTATGATATCCTCCATAGTCATTTTTTTCTTGAAAATTGATTTTTGTTTTATTCTTGCAGTTATTGACATACTCTCATCTCCTATCAATTAACTAAATTAAAAGTTGTTAATTTTCATCTGGTTGTTGGCCATCATGTGCTTTCCACTGACATTCTAGTAATTGCATATTACTGAAAACTGCTTTAAAAGATGAATTTTCCGGAGAGTAAACATAAATACCAAATTGAATTTTGTCTTTTCCTTCATGCAAATGACACACTCTCATTTGTTCATAATAAATTCCATCATTAGAACATTTTGTAATAATTTCTATTTTCTCATTATCGATTTTAAAACTCTTTGGTTCCCTTATCCATTTAAATTCTTTTAATTCCATAATATTTCACTCTTCAATTTCTTTCATAATTAAATTACCGAACACTTCGTCGTCACTATAAAAATCCTTTTGATACTTTGGCAATTCCAGTATTTACCATCACTTCGTTATATTCCCAATCTTTTCCGGTTAAATGATTCATGATGGCATTAAGCCCTATGATTTTTCACTACGCTCCTCAACAATTTCAATTTTACCTTCACCAATAACACTTTGATAATATGCAGTATAATTACAAGCGACATCCGATTCTTTAATCTGATAATTCGTATCTAATTCAAATCCCACATTTGGATTTTTCTTTATTAACTCAATCTTCCGTCCGTCTTTTGCACTATGAAAATATAAGATAATATGATCCTCATTAATTATCTCTCCAAAATTAAGAGGTACAATATAAACTTTACCTTCGTCAATCAGACCAAGCCGGCAACAATAGGCCTTTTTTATTATCTGAAATATTGTTTCGTTATCCTTAATTTCTCTATCTGTTCTTCTCAATATTTAATCCCCCAAAAAATCAAATTCCTCCATATTGCCGGGAATTTTTTATTCAGTACTCATTTCAACCAAAACTGCATCTTCAACAGGAAAATAATCTTTAAAACTGCTGCTAAGTCCACTTGCTTTCCATGCTTGTTCAAATGTAATGTCTGGAATATTGCTTAAATATACATATACAGAGTCACAAGCAGCATTCGCTAATCTTCCTTTTATCTCAAGGCGATATTTATAAGTGATGTCATTGCAGCTCCATGTTCCGTCTTCCATTTCACAATATGTATTCATATTACCTTCTATTGTTTTCTTAATTTCATTACCTTTTGGGTTACCACATCCCACCAAAGATAAAACAAGCACAAGACATATAATCATCGCAAATTTTTTCTTCATGCTATTTTCTCCGCAACTTCAAGCTTATTATTCTATACGAACATTTACCAAACTCATTGTAAGATCTTTCCCTGTTTCAACACTATACCATTTCCCCTTTTCAAGCTTAATAGTTTCGCTTGTCCCGGAAGTAATATAGGGAATTGCATAATCTATCTCCGTTTTTACATCTATAAAAATTACTTCTGTATCTCTTGGACTTTCTACTTTTACAGTTCCTGTAATTGGTTGTATTTGCTCATTGCCCGAAAGAGTAAATGTATGTGCTTTTATATATTCCCTATAACCAATTATCATCATTAAAATTACAAAAATGGATAAAATCCCAATCATACTCTTTGTTTTCTTTTTCATAGCAGCACCTCTTAATTGCATCATTTATATAACGCTTTTCATCTTTATAAACTGGGAATTATCTTTTTATATAGATTAAATCCGTCATGTGGTCCTATGTCAAGAAAAAGTACAAATTAAATGTAACCAATTTTCTCCCGTTTGTGGATAGCTTTGCCTAACTCGCAACTTCCATGATGTTCCTTTCAAGATTTGCAAGATACTGTTCCTCATATTGATTCGGAGACAGATATCCACA
>ENA-ORSX01000166-ORSX01000166.1-human-gut-metagenome-genome-assembly--contig:-NODE-166-length-80634-cov-8.293153_pt1 | contig 80634 bp, 64 predicted proteins | sample MGYA00241904_ERZ509172 | MGnify/ENA primary metagenome ERZ509172 (study PRJEB26280, sample SAMEA2338795) | human gut metagenome | biome: human gut; feature: human-associated habitat; material: faeces... | reverse complement strand
AAAGAAGTAAGACCCCTTGAAGACGACGAGGTAGATAGGGCAGAGGTGGAAGTGCAGCAATGTACGGAGCTGACTGTCACTAATCGGTCGAGGGCTTATCCAGAAAGGCTGTTTAAAAGGTTTCGGAAGTTCAGTATGTGGTTTTGAAGGTACAGAGATGAAGATCAGAATGATGGTTCTGGTCTTTTTTGTTTTATAGAAAATTATTTTATGGAAAACGATAGAACTGCGGATCTGGGGAAGCTACGTTTAAATGCAGGAACGAATCTGGATATCGTGGAAAGAATATGAATAGAAATGAAAATGGGGATGCCGTAAAGGCAAGGGATAAAGGAAGAATCCCAGGCCTGCTTTTACAGCATCCCCGTTTATTTATTATGGGATCTTAGGATCCGTTTAGCCGATCTGCGGAAGGCTTGCCACAGCCATGGACTGGCCGACACGACGGAAGTATTCATCCGGCAGCTTTAACTGGAACTTATCGGCGATCTCTGGATACTCGTCCTTCAGAACGCGGTCACAGGTTTCCATCAGGATGTCTCCGCCCTTACCGCTCATTACACGGCCTAACAGGAGCACATAGCGGAATCCATAGGTCTGGTAGTAATAAGCCAGAGTATGGCCCAGATAGCAGCCGATGGACTCATAAACCTTTGCTGCCCTGGGATCGTCTTCTGCCATCAGCTTCTGGACAGCTTTCAGCTTTTCAGCCGGAGATGCAGACTCATCCAGCTGGATTCCGGCTCTGGGAGCCAGTTTGATCACGCCGTCCTGGGAGAAGTATTTCACGCCGCAGCCGATATCACCGGCCCATTCATCGATCATGGCGTTGGGGTTCGCATCCACCGGAACGAACGCAAGCTCATTGAGCCAGCCTGTAATGCGGCCTTCCTCGTCTACGTAGCCTACTGCCTCGCTGGTGCCCATGGCAATACCCAGGACATTGTTGTCCTTTAAGCTCATGGTTCCGGCCAGGGCGGAAACATCCCCGTCGTTGGCTACGGCATAGGGGATATCGCCGAAGGTATCCTTTACGGCACGAATGTAGATATCCTTTACCTTGGACTCATAAAGGTCCTTGGGAACGCTGAGGAACAGGGATGCGCTCATGGTACGGTTGTTGATGAAGATTCCGGCAGAGGAGATACCCACTGCATCCACCCGCGGCATATGCTCTGCGGCAGATTTGAAGGCAGCTACGATCCCGTCGTAGTGATACTGGGGATCCTCGGTAACCTTCGGGAACCATACGACTTCCTCAGAGAATACAGTCTCTCCGTCGATCACTGCAGAAACCTTACGGTCGGATCCGCCGGCATCAAAGCCGATGCGGCAGCCTTCCAGGTGTCCTCCCATGGCAATGGGGGCGTTTTTGGTCTCAGGAACCTGTTCTGTGAACACGATCTCAAATTCATGCTCATAGATATGGGACATGAAATCCCAGTCGAATTCACGGGCTCCGCCTTTGCAGTAAACGCTGCTTAAGTAGTCATAAAGATCTTTATCATTTACATAAACACGGAAGCCGCCCTGAAGCCAGATCATGGTCTTTACCAGGCGGTCAATGTAATAATGGTTCGCCTGGGTCATTTCCGCTTCTTCATGGATCTTTGTATGGCAGGCAGCCATCTGGCCGTCAGCCCTTTCCACTGCGATGGATACGGGCTTTGTGGCGTCTTTCAGAAACGCTTCATTGAATTTTAAAAGGGGAGTGAACTCCGGATCCAGTTCCGGGATATTTTTTAAATTTACAGAAACTCCGTAACAATTCATAAGATAGAACCCTCCTAAACTACATAATTTCCGACTATGATATAATTATAACATAATGGGACGTACTTGTCACTGGCTTCATAAGAAAATGTGAGGTTCAGAATTGTTATGAAAGTGCCGGCCTGTTTCTGATGACACAGGGGTAAAAATGTGATACAATCCTTTATGAAAAACATCCTGTATAGGGATGGAGTATGTATAAGGAAAGGAGACTGAAAAATTATGAGAATATACCGTGAAAAGGACTACGATGCCATGAGCCGTCGTGCTGCGAACATTATTTCTGCCGAGGTGATCCGTCGTCCGGGCTGTGTTCTGGGCCTGGCAACCGGTTCTACACCCATTGGAACATACAAACAGCTTGCAGCATGGAACCAGAGAGGAGATTTCAGCTTTAAGGAAGTACACTCCGTGAACCTGGATGAGTATAAGGGACTTTCCGGAGACCACGACCAGAGCTACCGCTATTTCATGCAGAAAAATCTGTTTGACCATATTGATATCCTCCCGGAGAATACATATGTGCCCAGCGGCCTGGCAGAGGATCCGGAGGAGGAGTGCAGAAGGTATGATGAGCTGGTAAAATCCTTTGGATATGCAGATCTTCAGCTTCTGGGACTTGGCAGAAACGGCCATATCGGATTCAACGAGCCCTCTGATCACTTTGTAAAGGAAACCCATGTGGTGGATCTGACAGAGAGCACCATCGAAGCCAACGCCCGGTTTTTTGCCAGCGCTGACGATGTGCCGAAGCAGGCCCTGACCATGGGCATCGGCTGCATTATGGCTGCCCGCCGTATTCTTCTGATCGCCAGCGGTGCAGATAAGGCTGACGCGATCTATAAGACTGTATGCGGCCCCATCACACCGGAGTGTCCGGCTTCGATCCTTCAGCTCCATCCGGATGTTGTCCTGGTATGTGACGAGGCGGCTCTCTCCAAACTGGAGGGAACGGGGGTAGAAATATGCGGATAACCGGCGGAAGCGTGTTCGACCTGGAACATGGTTTTTGTGAAAAGGATCTTTGCACAGACGGCTCTGTATTTGCGGGGACCAGCAGCGACGGGGAAACTGTGGATGCCTCCGGCTGCTATGTGATCCCGGGGCTGGTGGACGTTCATTTCCATGGATGCGTCGGTGAGGATTTCAGCGATGCGACTCCGGAGGGACTCCAGGCCATGGCAGATTATGAGCTGTCCGAGGGCGTGGCGTATATCTGCCCGGCAGGAATGACCCTGGGCGAGGACCAGCTTTCCCTGATCTGTAAGAATGCCGCAGCCCATAAGGAGAAAAACAGCGGCGGTGCAGAGTTGGTGGGCGTCCATCTGGAAGGCCCGTTCCTTTCCAGCGCAAAAAAGGGAGCCCAGAACAGCGACTTCCTGCATGATCCCGATGTGCCCATGTTAAAAAGACTCCAGGCAGACGCCAGAGGTCTTGTGAAGCTGGTGACTCTGGCTCCGGAACAGCCGGGCTCCATGGAATTCATCCAGGCTGCGGCTGAGGAAGGGATCCATGTTTCCATTGGCCATACAGTTGCCGATTACGAAACCGCCAGCGCAGCCTTTGCGGCGGGAGCAGATCATGCCACCCATCTTTATAACGGCATGCCGTCCCTTCACCACCGGGAGCCGGCAGTCATTGGAGCGGCCTTTGATAATAAGAAGGTCATGCCCGAGATCATCTGCGACGGGATCCATGTCCACGGCAGCGTGATCCGTGCCACCTTCGCCATGTTCGGAGCAGAACGCATGATCCTGATCTCCGATTCCCTGCGGGCCACAGGAATGCCCGACGGCGAATATCCCTTCGGCGGACAGATGATCGAAGTCCATGGAAACCGTGCAACGCTTCTGGGCCATCCGGAGACTCTGGCAGGTTCTGTGACCAGCCTTATGGGATGTCTTCGCCAGGCTGTGAAGTTTGGGATCCCGGTGGCGGATGCGGTGCGTGCGGCTTCTTATAACCCGGCCAGATCCATTGGAATGGAGGACCGGATCGGAAGCCTGACAGAGGGAAAGGAAGCTACGTTTGTCCTGCTGGATAAGGAAACGCTTGAAACAAAGAGGATCGTATTCAAGGGAAAGACGGTAGGCCAGGCGTAAAAAGCCCGTAAAAACAGACTGGCTGAGGCCTGTAAAAAACTCTGGAAAATTACAGGAAAATATAATTGACAGGCAGACGGATTTGTGATATTGTTACAGTAATTCCGATGCATTATTGAACTCACATGCAATTTTGTAAGTCATTTGCACGTTAAATGAATTACAGATGCATGTGAGTTTTCTTGAATAAAGGCCGACAGAAATGTAAGGGGATTTATTGAGGGCAGTGCGGAAAATTTTATTTATGGAGGTACCAAAATGAATAACGGTACAGTTAAGTGGTTCAATTCTGAGAAAGGCTACGGATTTATTTCCAACGACAACGGCGGCGACGATGTATTCGTTCACTTCTCCGCTATCGTAGGCGAGGGCTTCAAGACTCTGGAAGAGGGTCAGAAAGTTACCTTCGATACCGAGCAGGATCCGAAGAACAGCAAGAAGCTGCGCGCTGTAAACGTAGTTAAGTGCTAATTTACCAATGAGAAAAGGCCGCTCTGTCAGGAAACTGACGGGCGGCTTTTTTAGTGGCACGAATGCGTTCTCACAGGCGGAAAGAGAGAACTGTTCCAGGGACTTGACATTTCTATATAGTTAAGCTATAATAATTATTATAGCTAAAACAAATGAAAAATGGGGGTAGATAATGGAACTGAGAAGGGCACTGGATTCTTTTTATTACAGCACCGCCTTATGCGATCTGCGCCTGATGAACCGGCAGTTCATCGATGAAAATATTACCTACAACAGTCTTCTGTACCTGGAGCTGATCTACGCTATGGACGGACGGCTGACGGCGTCCAAGATCGCGGAGATGCTGTGCGTATCAAAACCAGCAGTAACGCTAAAGATCAATGAGCTGATCCGCCAGGGGCTGGTGGTCAAAACGCCGGATCCCAAAGACCGGCGTCAGAATCTGTTGTCCATCAATGAGGAGGCAGTTCCCAACTACAAAATATATAAAAAGCAGGATAGCCTGGCGGTAAAGAAGATCGCAGAAATGTTTTCAGAGGAAGAGATTGAAAAGTTCTGCCAGATGCTGAATGTGTTGTCCGACGTGAATTTTTCGGTCCTCGGGTAATGAGGGCGGGCCGTCGTGTCGGAAAGGACCAGGCCGGACGGATCACGGCGGACAGAGATCGTTGTAAAGAAAGGATATTATGGTTTCAAAGAAAAAAATTAAGTTAGACAGAAGAAAAATAGCACTGTGTATGATCGGCAGCAGTATCATGGCGTTTGGCCTTTATAACGTCCATTCGCTTTCCGGCGTTACGGAGGGCGGGATCCTGGGAATGACACTGCTGTTAAATTATTGGCTGGATCTTTCTCCCGCCATTACCGGTTTTATTATGAATGCGGCCTGCTATCTGGTGGGATGGAAGCTTCTGGGCTGGTCGTTTATTCTTTATTCCACCATTGCCGGGTTTACGTTCTCCGCTTCCTATGCGGTGTTCGAGCAGTTCCCGAGGCTCTGGCCAGGATTAGCGGATATGCCGCTGACGGCAGCCATCGTGGGAGCGCTGTTCATCGGTATCGGCGCGGGACTCTGCGTGAGGGCCGGCGGAGCCCCCAGCGGCGACGACGCCTTAGCTATGAGTATCTGCCGTGTTACAAAGAGCGATATCCGGATCCCGTACCTGGCCAGCGACCTGCTGGTGCTGGCGCTGTCCTTATCCTATCTGGATCTGAAGCGCATCGCCGTATCCCTTTTAACGGTGGTGCTGTCGGGCCAGCTGATCGGATTCGTTCAGAATGCGCGGGTGCCCCAGGCGGAGGGATAAAGCGGGCAGAGAGAACCACGGCCTGGATATTTTCCCCCAGTACCCAGAACTTTTCAAGTTTGTGGGTGCTGGGGGGATTTTTCTGCTCTGGCATCCAAAGTCTTTGTATTTTCTTGATTTTTCATGAAAAAAATCCAGGAGATCCGGGCATGGGAGAAAAAGGATACGGATGTGCTTAGAGAGGGAACAGAGAATTATAGATCAGAAACAAAAATCGCTCAGGCCGTGCGGCCGGGGCGATTTTTTGCCTGTTGGCGGGCTTTTTTCATATCCACATCTACACTGGCAGCCCCAGCCCATAACCGGCGCAGATCCCGATGACGGCTGACAGGCAGATCAGAAGGATCGGATGGACTTTTTTGAAGGCCAGTACGGTCATCAGAAGGAAGATGGCCAGGGAGATGTAAAAGCTCATGCCGCCCAGGACGCTTGTGGAGAAGCCCTGGGAGAAGAAAACGGTCTTTCCAACGGAGAGGACGGCAGTGCCGATGAGGCCGATGACAGCGGGCTTTAGACCAGCCATGCAGCCGCTTACGATCCGGCTGTTCCGGAAGGCCTCAAAGCACCGGGCCACCAAAAGGATGATCAGGAAGGACGGGAGGACCACGCCTAGGGTAGCAAAGATCCCTCCGGGGATCCCGGCCAGCTCCGTTCCCACATAGGTGGAAATATTTACAGCAAAGGGACCGGGGGTGCTTTCGCTGACCGCCACGAAGTTCACAAGGTCAGCAGAGGCCATCCAGCCATGGGATTCCACCTCGGCCTGGATCAGGGGCAGCATGGCGTAGCCGCCGCCGAAGGTGAATGCGCCGATCTTAAAAAATGTCCAGAAAAGCTCCAGATAGATCATGATTCAGCCCTCCTTAAGGAAATGGTGGATGCAAGAAAGCCTGCGGCGGCACAGAGGATCAGCACCAGAAGCACGTTGACGTTCAGGATGGCCGCCAGGATGAAGGAACCGGCCGCAATGGCATAGGAAACCGGATTCTTCGGACACTGGCGGTACATGGACCACAGGGCCTTCAGGATCAGGGCCAGGACTCCGGCGCGGATCCCGAAGAAGGCGTACTGGACCACCTTCATGGACTGGAATTCCCGGAGCACAAAGGCGATGGCTGTGATGACCAGGAAGGACGGGAGGACGACGCCCAGGGTGGCGCAGAGGGCTCCGGTGAAGCCGCAGACCCGGTAGCCCACAAAGGTGGCCGAGTTGACGGCAATGGGGCCGGGAGTAGATTCCGCTATGGCAACGATCTCCAGGATATCCTTGTCAGAGATCCAGCCGTGTTTTTCCACTGTTTCCTTCTGGATCAGCGGGATCATGGCGTAGCCGCCGCCGAAGGTGAATGCGCCGATCCTTAGGAAGGTCAGGAATATTTCCAGAAGAGTTTTGTTTCGATTCTCCATACATATCTCCTTTTCGTTGTGTTCCCTATTGTTATAACGGTTTTCTTGACATAAATCAATATATATATTAAAATAAAATATATAAATATTTATTTATGAAAGGAAGAACCAGTATGACGGTCCGCCATATGTACATTTTTAAGACCGTGTGTGAATGCCAGAGCATTACTGCGGCTGCCGGGAAGCTGAATATGACCCAGCCGGCAGTCAGTGTTGCCATAAAGGAGCTGGAAAGCTTTTACCAGGTGAAGCTGTTTGAGCGTATGAACCGCACCATCTACCTGACGGAGGCGGGAAATACCTTAAGGGAATATGCGGATTCTATCCTGGATCAGTTTGAGGAAGCGGAGGCGGTGCTGCGGGACGGAACCTCCATGGCCAGATGCCGCCTGGGAGTCAATGTATCGGTGGGAGAAACGTTTCTCCCAGGGATGCTGAAGCTTTTGGAAGAAAAAATACCTGGGATCCATATGGAGGTGCTGGTGGGGAACACCGTGACCATTGAAGAGAAGCTGAATGAGAATGAGATCGATTTTGCGGTGGTGGATGGGCTGAAGGACCAGACCAGGCGGGTGATCCAGCCCTTATTCCGGGGAGAGATGGCGGCGGTCTGCGCCCCCTCCTACGGCCCCCATGGGCCGGTGACTGTGAAGGAGCTGGCGGGGTACCGGCTGCTCCTGCGGGAAAAGGGAAGCGGGAACCGGGTCTGCATTGACGCCATGTTTGATTCCCACGGATGCAGCGCCAGGCCGGTGGTGGACAGCATCAGCGATCTAAGTCTTTTAAAGCTGGCGGAGGAGGGCTTCGGCATTACGATCCTCCCCAGGGAGCTGGCGGCGGAACAGCTCGTCGCTGGGCGGCTTAAGGAGGTGAAGCTGACGGACGACACTCTGGAACGTCAGTATTTTATTGCATATAATAAGAAGAAATACCTGACTGGACGGATGAAAGAGGTACTCCAGGTATTGAAGCTGTAAAAATGGCTCCGGGCTTAGGCCCGGAGCTTTATTCTGTTATAAGAAAGAACGTCCTATAATATAAAAACACTCCGCGGGTCTGTGTGCCTGCACATATTTTCTTTCCCAGGCGGCATACTAATCCCAAAGCATATGAATTTTTCAAAAAGCGAGGTTGTATGGGATGGAAATGACACTGCGGTGGTATGGGACAGGGTTTGATACCGTTACTTTAAAGGAGATCCGCCAGATCCCCGGCGTGACCGGGGTCATCACGACGCTTTACGATACGAAGCCGGGAGAAGTGTGGAGCCGGGAGCGGATCCGGGCGCTGAAACAGGAGGTGGAGGCCGCCGGGCTCCATATTTCCGGGATCGAGAGCGTCAATGTCCATGACGCCATTAAAACAGGGGCGGCAGACAGGGAGGTGTATGTCGGCCGCTATATAGAGACGCTGGAAAATCTGGGCCAGGAGGACATTCATCTGGTGTGCTACAACTTTATGCCAGTGTTTGACTGGACCAGGACGGAGCTGGCCCGGCTGCGCCCTGATGGGTCTACGGTGCTGGCCTACACCCAGGAGGCGGTGGACCGGCTGGACCCGGAGACCATGTTTTCCTCCATTGCCGGGGATATGAACGGCACGGTCCTGCCGGGCTGGGAGCCGGAGCGCATGGCACGGGTAAAGGAGCTGTTTGCCATGTACCAGGGCGTGGATGAGGAACGGCTGTTTGAAAATCTCCGGTATTTTCTGGAGCAGATCATGCCCGTATGCCGGAAATATGACATTCGGATGGCCATTCATCCCGACGACCCTGCCTGGAGCGTGTTCGGGCTGCCGCGGATCATGACCAATAAAGAAAACGTGCTCCGGATCATGGACATGGTGGACGATCCTCATAACGGCGTGGCCTTCTGTACCGGCTCCTTCGGCACCAGCCGCGCCAACGATCTGCCGGACATGATCCGCGCTCTGAAGGGCAGGATCCATTTTGCCCATGTGCGGAACCTTAAGTTCAATTCCCCCACGGATTTTGAGGAGGCGGCTCATCTGTCCTCAGACGGCAGCTTTGATATGTACCAGATCATGAAGGCCCTTTATGACACCGGCTTTTCCGGTCCCATACGGCCGGACCACGGGCGGATGATCTGGGGAGAGGAGGCCATGCCCGGGTACGGGCTTTATGACAGGGCCCTGGGAGCGGCCTATTTAAACGGCCTTTGGGAGGCCATTGAAAAGGGGGAAAAGGTGAATGGAGCTCAATGAGAAAGGTTTAAGAGAGCGGAAGTGGTGGACGGAGCGGGGATATAAGCTGCCGGAGTTTGACCGGAAGGCCGTCCGGGAGGCCACCGGGCGGGAACCGGTCTGGGTCCATTTTGGTGCCGGAAATATTTTCCGGGCATTTCCGGCCAGGGCAGTCCAGGAACTGCTGGACCAGGGGATCATGGACCGGGGGCTTGTGGCCGCCGAGGGCTACGATACGGAGATCCTGGAAAGAGTGAACCGGCCCCATGATGAATATTCGGTCCTGGTCACCTTAAAGGCCGACGGAACGGTGGAGAAGACGGTGGTGGGAAGCATCCTGGCCTCTTACGGCCTGGGCGGGTTAAAGGAGATCTTCACCATGGACTCGCTGCAGATCGCGTCCTTTACCATTACAGAAAAGGGATATGGCGTTTCCGGAGCAGAGGAGGACTTTAAAAACGGGCCGGACCGGGCCAAAACCTATATGGGACAGGTGGCGGGGCTTCTGTACCGGCGGTTCCTTGCGGGGAGAAAGCCCATTGCCATGGTCAGCATGGACAACTGCTCCCACAACGGGGACCGGCTTCTGGAGGCCATGGAGACATTTGCCGGAAAATGGTGTGAAAACGGGCTGACAGACCGGGGATTCCTGGAGTATGTGACCGACCGGAGCCGGGTGGCTTTTCCGTGGACCATGATCGATAAGATCACCCCCAGACCAGGGCAGGATGTGCTTAAGATCCTGGAGGAGGACGGATTAACGGGCATGGAGCCTGTGGTGACGGCAAAAAATACGTATGCGGCTCCCTTTGTAAACGCAGAGGAATGTGAGTATCTGGTGATCGAGGATGATTTTCCCAATGGACGTCCGGCGCTGGAAAAGGCCGGTTTTTTATTCACAGACCGGGAAACTGTGGAAAAAGCAGAGAAAATGAAGGTATGTACCTGTCTGAACCCGCTTCACACAGCGCTGGCGGTATTCGGCTGTCTCCTGGGGTATAAGAAGATCTCCGAGGAGATGAAGGACAGGGATCTGGTCTCCCTTTTAAGGCGGATCGGGTATGAGGAGGGGCTGCCGGCTGTCACAGATCCGGGGATCCTGGATCCCAGGGAATTTCTGGATACAGTGCTTACAGTCCGGTTTCCCAACCCGTTCCTGCCGGATTCTCCCCAGCGTATTGCCACAGACACGTCCCAGAAGCTTTCTGTGCGGTTCGGGGAGACCATAAAGGCGTATATGGAGTCTCCGGATCTGGATATGGACCGGCTCCGGGGGATCCCTCTGGTGCTGGCCGGATGGCTCCGGTACCGGATGGCCGTGGACGATGATGGCAGGCTCATGGAGCTGAGTCCGGATCCCATGGCGGAAAGGCTGGGACGGCAGCTGGAACGGATACAGTTGGGAGGCTGTCTTCAGATGGAGCACATTCAGGGATCGGAGCATGCTCTCCGGCCGGAAGGTGTGCCGGGACCAGAGATCAGGGAAGCCCTCCGGCCGGTCCTGTCGGATGCGGCGGTCTTTGGAGTGGATCTTTTTAAGGCCGGACTGGCAGACCGGGTGACAGAGTATTTCACGGAAATGGCAGCGGGGCCGGGCATGGTCAGAAGGACTCTGCACGCCCTGGGGAAAGGGGAGAAGTGAGACCATGAAGCCGTTTATGGATGAAGAATTTCTTTTGGATACGGACGCGGCCAGGCGGCTGTATCATACGTATGCTGAGCCCATGCCCATCGCCGATTACCACTGTCACATAGACGCCAGGGAGATCTTTGAGGACCGGAGATTTGAAAATCTCACCCAGGCGTGGCTGGGCGGGGATCATTATAAGTGGAGGCTGATGCGGGCCGGCGGGGTGCCGGAGGAACTGGTCACCGGAAACGGAGGCGACTGGGAAAAATTCCAGAAATGGGCCGGGGTCCTGGAACTGGCGGCGGGCAGTCCGCTGTACCATTGGAGCCATCTGGAGCTGAGGCGGTATTTCGGGTACGGCGGAGTCCTCAATGAAAGGACAGCAGAAGAGGTCTGGGCGCTGACCCGGGAGAAACTTAAGGAGCCGTCCATGGGAGCCAGGGGGCTGATCCGCCAGTCGGGAGTGAAGGTTTTATGTACCACCGACGATCCGGCCGATCCTCTGGAATGGCACCGCAGGCTGGCAGAGGATCCGGGCTTTCCTGTACAGGTCCTTCCGGCCTGGAGACCGGACCGGGCCATGAGCCTGGAAAGAACCGATTATCCGGCGTATCTGGAACGGCTGGAAGCCGCCAGCGGACGGAAGATCCATGATTTTTCGTCTCTCCTGGACGCCCTGAGAGTACGCATGGACTTTTTTGCTTCCATGGGCTGTGTGACCGCAGATCACGGCCTTCCGTATGTCCCTTATGCGGAGGCGTCCCGGAAAGAGGTGGAAACGATCTTTTCCTGGCGGCTTGCGGGCCGGATGCCGGAAAAGAGGGAGCTGGCGGCGTTCCGGACGGCATTTTTGGCTGTGATGGGCCGGGAATACCATAAAAGGGGCTGGGTGATGCAGCTGCATTTCGGCGTGAAAAGAGACAACAGCAGCCGTTTGTATGCGGGCCTTGGGCCGGATGCCGGCGCAGACTGTATCTTAAGCCCTCTGCGGTCCGGGCCGCTGGCGGATTATCTGAACGCCCTGGACCGGACCGGGGAGCTTCCAAAGACCATCCTTTATTCCCTGAATCCGGCGGACAATGCGGTCATCGGCGCTCTCATTGGCTGCTTTCAGGGAGACGGTATCCTGGGGAAGGTACAGCAGGGAAGCGCCTGGTGGTTCAATGACCATAAGGATGGCATGGAGGCGCAGCTAAAGAGTCTGGCAAGCCTGGGCCTTCTGGGGAGCTTTGTGGGAATGCTGACGGATTCCAGGAGTCTTTTATCCTATCCCCGGCACGAATATTTCCGGCGGATCCTCTGCGGTATCCTGGGACGCTGGGTGGAGAACGGGGAGTATCCGGCGGACTGGGAGGCCCTTTCCCGGATCGTCCGGGGGATCTCCTATGAAAATGCGGTGCGGTATTTTGGGTTTTCTGTACCGGGAGCGGAGGCAGTGCAGGTATGAAGAAAGAGAAGTCTGCAAAAAGGAGACTTACGGCGGGCGCGGTCCTGGCGGCCGGGCTTCTGTCACTTTTAAGCGGCTGCGGGTCCCGGACCGATTCCCGCCGGATCGTCCGTATCGGCCACAACCAGTCGGTGAACCATCCGACCCATCTGGCGCTGACTGCCTTCCAGGAAATGATCGGAGAAAGGCTGGGGGACCGGTTCCGGGTGGAGGTGTATCCCAGCGAGCTCCTGGGCTCCCAGACAGATATGGTACAGCTGACCCAGACCGGGGCCATGGACTTCTGTGTGGCCAGCAACGCCATTCTGGAGACCTTCAGCAAGGACTATGAGCTTTTTAATCTTCCTTACCTGTTCCAGAGCACAGAGGCGTACCATGGGGCCATGGAGGATGAGGCAGTGACGGGGCCTGTTTTTTCAGCCACCAGACAGGCGGGCTTTACAGCGGTGGCCTGGCTGGATGCGGGAACGAGAAATTTTTATACAGTAAAAAAGCCTGTAAAACGGCCGGAGGATCTGCGGGGGCTTAAGATCCGGGTCCAGCAGTCCCCCACCAATATTGAAATGATGCGGCTTCTGGGCGGGTCGGCGACGCCCATGGGCTTCGGGGACGTTTATACGGCCCTTCAGTCCGGCGTCATCGACGGGGCAGAAAATAATGAGATGGCCCTGACGGACAATGGCCACGGGGATGTATGCCGGTATTACTCCTATGACATGCACCAGATGGTCCCGGATCTTCTGATCGGGAACTATGGGTTCCTGGAGAGCCTGACAGAAGAGGAAAGAGCCGTATTTGAGGAGGGCTTTGAAGAGCTGGAGCGGGTGCAGCAGGAGGAGTGGGGGAAGGCTGTGGAGGCGGCCAGGGAGAAGGCGGAAAAGGAGCAGAAGGTGACCTTTCTCTATCCGGACCGGGAACCGTTCGCAGCGGCGGTACTGCCGCTCCATGAGATGGTCCTTGAAAGAAATCCCGCCCTCCGGCCTTTATATGAGAGGATCCGGAAATACAATGAAATGTATGCGTCCGGCCAATAGGAGGAGATCATGGAGAAAATGAGAAACGTTCTGGACCACACCCTGGAGATCCTTTCCGGCGTCAGCTTCCTGGCTATGGTGGTCCTTACCTGCTGGCAGGTATTTACCAGGTATCTTTTAAAAAATCCGTCGTCCTGGTCCGAGGAGCTGGTGTCCTATATGTTCGGGTGGATGGCCCTTTTCGGGGCGTCCCTGGTGACTGGTGAAAGAGGGCACATGAATATCCCGCTGCTGACGGAACGGCTGGGGCCAGGGTTAAAAAAGGGACTGGCTGTTTTCTCTGAGACAGTGGCTCTTCTTTTTTCTGTGGTCATTCTTTTTTATGGAGGGATGAAGATCACAGACCTGGCTATGGGACAAATGACTTCATCCCTGGGGCTTCCTGTGGGCTTCTTTTATGCGGTCCTTCCGGTGAGCGGCGTACTTTGTGTGGTGTATACAGGATTGAATCTCCGGGAGATCCTGAAAACAGGAAGGGAGGGCTGATCCATGGCATGGAACGCACTTTGGACGATCTTAGGCGTGATGCTGGTTTTTCTGGCGCTGGGGGTGCCTATTTCCTATTCCATTGGAATTTCTTCCCTGGCGGCCATCCTGGCGACGGTCTCTGCGGATGCGGCGGTGGTGACGGCGGCCCAGAGGATCTTTGTGGGAATGAGCCGGTTCAGCCTTACGGCCATTCCGTTTTTTATCCTGGCCGGGAACCTTATGAACCAGGGAGGGATCGCCGGACGACTGGTGGATCTTGTGCTGGCAGTCCTTGGAAGACTTCCCGGTTCTCTTCTGGTGGCAAATGTGGGGGCCAACGCCCTGTTCGGGGCTATTTCCGGGTCTGCGTCGGCAGCCGCTGCCGCCGTGGGGAGCATGGTGCGGGACGGAGAAGAGGAGCAGGGCTATGATCCGGCTCTCTGCGCGGCGTCCAACGGGGCGTCTGCGCCGTCGGGACTTCTGATCCCGCCGTCCAACGCTCTGATCACATATTCTCTGGCGGCCGGAGGCGTTTCAGTGTCGGCTTTGTTCCTGGCGGGCTATGTGCCCGGTATTCTGTGGGCCGCCTGCTGTATTGCCGTGGCGGTGGCGGCAGCGGGGAGAAAGGGATACAGGGGAGCCGCCGGGAAATATGACTGGAAAAATCTGGGAAGAGCCGCTCTGCGGGCCATTCCCTCTCTCACCCTTATCGTGGTGGTCATCGGAGGCATCATAGCCGGGATCTTCACAGCCACAGAAGGAGCAGCCATTGCCGTATTATACGCCCTGGTCCTGGGGATCTGCTACGGGAATATCACGGTTCGTTCGTTCTGGCGTATCGTCACCGACAGCGCCAGGATGAGCGGTATGGTGGTGTTTCTCATCGGAGTGTCCAATATCCTGGGCTGGGTCATGGCCTTCACACAGATCCCCCAGGCAGTTTCCGCCGCTCTTCTGGGATTTACATCCAGTCCGGCGGCCCTGCTCCTCATTATGAACGCCGTCCTTCTTCTGGCGGGCACCTTCATGGATGTGACCCCGGCCATTCTTATTTTCACCCCGCTGTTTCTTCCGGTGGTGGAGGCCTTTGGTATGCATCCGGTCCAGTTCGGCCTGATCCTGGTCTACAATCTCTGCATTGGAAATATCACGCCTCCTGTGGGGAATACCCTGTTTGTCGCCATAAAGGTGGGAAAGACCTCGCTGTCTGAGGTCATGCCCTATATGCTCTGGTACTACGGAGCCATTCTGTCGGGACTTCTCCTGGTGACGTTTGTGCCGGCTGTCTCCCTGGGCCTGCCATGGCTGACCGGCGTATTAAAATAGAAGAAAAGCGCAGGGGGAACCAGCGGCACGTTATAAAAACGTAAGAAAATAGAACTGGAGTTCGATAGGCGGAGATGATATAATGTCTGTAAAACAGACATTATATCATCGCGCATCTGGTTTCTGCGTTTACCGCAGAAATCCAGGCGCTTAAATCTCCCGGAGGGGTACCATGTCCGGAGGACATGGTATAATGGGAACATGATAGGATCGCCGGAAGGGGGAGACGTGATTGTATACCATAAAAGTTCGGATGCGGAAGCTGGGGAAAAAGAACCAGGGAGCCGTGGAGCCTGTGGAGTTTCTTCTGGAATCCAGACCGGAAACTGTGAAGGAGCTGGTGGAAGGACTGGTATGCCTGGGGGTGCGCCAGTATAACGAGAGAAAGGATACGGGGCAGATCGTTCCCTGGCTGACCAGTGAGACGATCCAGGAGCAGGCTGTGACGGGAAAGATCTCCTTCGGCCTCAGAGGAGGGAACGATGCGGATGCGGACCAGGCGGTGGAGAATGCGGTCCAGTGTTTTGAAGACGGGATCTACCGGATCTTTGCCGATGACGAGGAACTGACGGAGCTGGGGCAGCCGCTCCCGTGGCACGATGGACTTGTATTTACCTTTGTACGGCTGACGATGCTGGCCGGATGGTAAAGGGAGGGAATGTATGGGAGGATTTACCTACGAAACGAGAAAGAAGCTGACGGAGCAGCGGATCCTGGAGGCGAAGGCGGCAGGAAAGGATCTGACCGGAATGGAGAAGAAGCTGCTTCCGGATCCATATTACTCTGTAAAGACCGAGCCTCTCCAGTGGATGACCAGTCTTCTGGAAAACGGGGAAGCCGGGACATTAAGCGAGATTTACAAGAGGGAGCTGCCGGGCCTGGTAAGGGTCTGCGTCCCGGAGGGCCAGGAAGAGGAGTTTTATTATGCCCTGGACCAGATGAACCAGTTCCAGATGACGGCCGGATGGTACAGAAGGAGTCTGCGGACAAAAGAATATATTCCCTTTGTCCGGCAGAGTGTGAGTCTTTTATGGGCGTATTCCCAGCTTAAATTTTATAAGGCCAGTCTGGCAGAGATCCTGACGGGGAAGACGGATCCGGAGATCTATGACCATGCCAGGACGGAAAGCTGGCCCTATGCCGGGATACTGGCGGCCCAGATCGACCTGGGAAGGGAGGAGATGGTCCGTGCAGTCCGGGAGATCCTGTACGGAGAAAATAATACGGCAATGCTGAGCCACGAAATGATCCGCGGCATCGTCATGAGCAGAGATACCGGGCTTTATAAGGTGCTGGGGGATTTTCTTCTGGCGGCCAGGCTCCAGGAGGGGGCCCGGCAGGCGGTCTGTGAGACCATGGATGCCGGCCGCCCGGAGGCATTCCTTTCCCTGTTCCAGGTGATCGAGGATCATGACCTGATCCGTTTTTCTTCTGTAAAGCGGGCGGTGGGCACCTGGATCGGGATCTTTGATGAGAACAGTGCAGACCGGATCAGCAATAAGCTTCTGCATCTGATGGGAAAGTGCCTGCGGGAGCCGGAGTTCTGTGAGGAGCAGCTCCGCTCAAATGATTCGGTGGCCATCAGCTGCGCCCTCTGGGCCAAAGGCTTTTACGACGCCGGAGCCGGAGTAGAGGCAGTGCTGGAGCTGATAAAGAACGGAACGAAAAACCAGAAGCTGACTGCCTCCTATTTTAACCGCTCCCTGCAGGATCAGAGACTCAGCGCCCGGGCGGCCAGAGAGGTATTTCTTACATATCCGGAGGACCTGGAGCTGATGGCGTGCTATCTTCCGGGTTTTATGGGAAGCCTGTATTCCATCATGTCGGATCTGGTCTGGGGAAAGCGGACAGGATGGTTTTCTGTGGAGCGGGAGGAGGCCTCCGAGCCGGAAAAGCTTCCGGTGACTGCGTATGGACTGTTTGAGAACGAAGAAGAGGCCAGGAAGATCTACGGGATCTTTAAGAATGCCATGGAACGCATCCCCAAAAAGGGCCTGGACCTGGATCCGTGCATCTTCCCCTGGTACCGGGTGACCATGAGCCGGTCCGACCTGGCGGCGCGTATGTGTGTGATCGCCTGGATGCTCCAGGATGAAACGTATCTGGATGAGGCGGCGGCTCTGATCCCAGTGGTGGGCCAGGGCCAGGTATATGGGGCCAGCCGTGCCATGACCGCCCGGCTGCTTTTATACAGACCCAGGAGCCGCGCCAGAAGAGATATCCTGTTTGAGCTTCTCCATAACCCGGAGGAATATACGGTGTCCTCAGCCTTCTGTCTGGCAAAGGCCCTGGAGGATCTGGACGACAGGGATTACCGGAAGCTGGAAGCGAATCTGAAATATAAAAAGGGCCGCACGGAGACCCTTTCCCTGCTGCGCCGCCAGAGTCCGGAAAAGCTCCGGGAATGTGTGGCCAGGCTCCTGGGAGAAAAATCCGAGGAGTGCCATATGGGGGCCCTGGATCTGGCTCTGGGTATGAAAAAGGATGCTCCGGAGGCATTTGAAGTCCTGCGTCCGGCCCTTGCGGCCTTCCAGAACCCCACGGGAAGGGAGCAGGTGCTCCTGGCCCAGCTGACCGGAAAGGACGGGGATGGAGAAGATATCCTGAAAAAACCAGGCTATGGCTTTTATGATACGAAAAAGGAGTTTGTCCTTCCGGAAATAAAGACGGATATCAAAAAGGCACCGGAGCTGTTTTCATATGGGGAAAAGGAATGCATCCGGGTGCTCAAGGCTTTAAACAGCCTTGTGGAAGCCAATCAGTTTAAGGAGTATACGACGGTCTGGGGAGAGGAAAAGACCCTGGGAGCAGAGCTTGGAAGATGCCGGTGGAGGAATGCGGAGGATCCTGAAATGGGGCCGTTGGACGAGTATCCCTTCCGGGAAATGTGGGAGGAGTTTTACAGAAAAGAGATCCGGTCCACAAAGCTTCTGACGGAGCTGTACCTGTATCAGGCCTGCCGCCAGCGGAAGGGAGATTACCGGAAAAATACGGAGCTTTACAAAAAGGTGTTTGGAAAGGGGATTTTAAAGAAGCCGCCGTTTACGGAGCTGGTGGAAGGCCTCCGATTCGGAGCCCAGGCAAGGACGGTCATCGACTGCCTGTTTTTCCAATATGTGCCCCGGGAAGAGCTGGTATCGTCGGCGCTGCCCGCTGTTGGAAAGCTGGTTTCTGTTTTAAATGATGAAAATGAGAGCTATGAGGTACAGGAAAGCCGTTGGAATGGTGAAGTGGAACGTGTCTGGAAGCGCTCGGCCGATCTTCCGGTCTTTGCAGAGCTGATCTCCTGGCTGGGGATGGCCGGAGAAGAGGACTGGGGAACCGCATTTGCCCTGCGGTTCCAGCTAAAGGCCCGGTATGATAAGAGGAGCGGAGACCGGGCTCTGGCCGGATACCAGAGCAGGAAAAATTCCTTCCTGGAGCTTTCGGACCTGGTCCAGTGCTATGTAAGAGGGATCTGGGACAAGGATCTGTTTTATAAGGCAGTGTTTGAATTCCTGGGGATCGGAAGCCTGCTCTCTCCCATCAGCCTCGTGGAACAGAAAGGCGCAGTGGCAGGACGGGACGCCAGGCCCGGGGATCTGGATCGGTTTTTTGGCCGGGGAAAAATAAGACCGGAGGACGGGAAATACCGTTTTGATACCATTGGAGAGGAAATGCCGGAAATGACCCTGGCCCATACGCTTTATAAAGAGATCGTCCCGGCAGTGCTCCAGGTGGAGCTAAAGCGGGGAGAACAGGAGACTCCCTTTTCCAGCTCCATAGGAAGTATCCGTGTGGTTTACGGGATCCCAGTGCTGGTGCAGATCTTAACGGCCCTGGGGAAGGATACGCTGGAACGGAGCCAGTATTCCTATTATTCAGGCGGGTCCAGCCGCCGTTCTGTCTTAAGCCATCTTCTGAAGGTCTGCCGCCCGGCGCCGGAAGAAACGGCAGCAGATCTGGGCCGCGCGCTCCAGGGGACCGACATCACAAAAAAGCGTCTGGTGGAGATGGCCATGTATGCAGAGCAGTGGATCCCCATGGTGGAGGAATATTTAAACCTTCCGGGCTTTAAGAGCGGCTGCTATTATTTTATGGCCCATACCAGTGAATGGATGGATGAGTACGCCAGGTCTGTGATCGCCAGATATACGCCCTTATCCCCGGAAGAGCTGCGCGACGGAGCCTTTGATATCCACTGGTTTTTTGAGGCGTATGAAAAGCTGGGAGAGGAAAATTTTAAGCTGCTTTACGATGCGGCCAAATATTCCTCCTCCGGAACGGCCCATGGCCGTGCCAGAAAGTATGCGGATGCAGCCCTGGGAAATACCAGGTATGAGGCTCTGGTCCAGGAGATCCGGGAGAAAAGAAATAAGGACCTGCTGATGAGCCTGGGGCTCCTGCCGCTTCCCCAGGACCGGGCGGAGAAGGATAAGGTCCTTTTTGAACGCTACCGCTTTATCCAGGAGTTTAAAAAGGAAAGCCGCCGGTTTGGCGCCCAGAGGCGTGCAAGCGAAGGCAGGGCGGCAGAGCTGGCTCTGCGGAATTTAAGCTCTAACGCCGGATTTTCGGATGTGACCCGCCTGGTGCTGCGTATGGAGGCCCATCTTGCAGAGGAATCCAGGGCGTTGTTTGAAGGAGACGTGCTGGAGGATGGAACAAAGCTCCGCCTTTTTGTGGATGAGGACGGGAAGAGCTCCATTGTCTGCGAAAAGGGAGGAAAGACATTAAAGTCTGTGCCCTCCAGATTTAAAAAGAATGAGACAGTCCTGCGGTATCAGGAGGTCCATAAGCAGCTGAAGGACCAGTACAGCCGCACCAGGCAGATGATGGAGCAGGCCATGGAGGACCGGACGGTCTTTGAAGCCTGGGAGCTTCTGGAGCTTCAGAGCAATCCGGTGGCAGGTCCCATTGTGACGCCTCTGGTACTTCTGAGAGCGGACCAGGCGGACAGGGAACCTGGGCTTTCCGGGGAGCAGCAGGAGGCGGCGCTGGGACTTCTGACCAGAGAAGGCCTGGTGGACTGGACAGGAACCATTACCCCGGTACAGGAGGACACAGGATTTCTCATTGCCCATCCCTGGGATCTTTATGAGAAGGGCTGCTGGCACCAGTACCAGAGGCTGTTATTTGAAAAACAGATCCGCCAGCCCTTTAAGCAGGTATTCCGGGAGCTGTATGTGAAGCTGGAGGAGGAACTGGAAAAGACAGAATCAGCCATGTTTGCGGGAAATCAGATCCAGCCGAAGAAAACGGCGGGGACCCTGCGGACCAGACGCTGGGTGGCCGATTATGAGGACGGTCTCCAGAAGGTCTATTACAGGGAAAATATCGTGGCCCGTATCTATGCCATGGCCGATTGGTTTTCTCCCAGTGATATTGAGGCTCCGACTTTGGAAGCTGTGGTATTTTATGACAGAAAGAGCATGAAGCCTCTGAGGATACGGGAGATTCCCGACGTCATATACAGTGAAGTGATGCGGGATGTGGATCTGGCTGTCAGCACGGCCCATGCGGGAGGCGTGGATCCGGAAACCAGCCGGTCCACGGTGGAGATGCGCAGCGCCATCATCCAGTGCAGCCTGGAGCTGTTCAAGCTGAAAAATGTCCGTCTGGAAAAGACCCATGCGTTCATCGACGGAAAGCTGGGGCAGTATACGGTCCATCTGGGCAGCGGAGTCGTCCATCAGATGGGAAATGCCATGGTATTTGTGGTGCCCGTCCACTCCCAGCACCGGGGACGGATCTTCCTTCCCTTTGTGGACGACGATCCGAAGACGGCGGAGATCCTGTCAAAAATCCTGCTGTTTGCAGAAGATGACCGGATCAAGGATCCCGGGATCCTGTCCCAGATCCGCTGACCGGAAGGCAGCTTCTGGCTGTCCTGTTCGTATTTTTCCTGGAAATTTTGCCCCCGCTGTTTACAGTGGGGGCGTTTTTATAGTAAAATAAACGGGAAATACGAAGAAAAAGGAGAATGTATGGGCAGAAACAGGATATATATACGTGCAGAAAAATTTGGTCTTCTGGCTCTGATCCCGCTGTATTTTATTGTGGTGGGACTGATGATCCAGCCTCTCTCGGACATCATACCAGGACTCTGGCGGATCATAAAAGAGCCGGATTTCCTGATCACCGATTATTTCCTCGTCGGGGGGATCGGAGCGGCGTTCATCAATGCGGGTATTCTTACCCTGGCCGCCATCGGAACCATCTATTTCCTGGGAATGGAGATGGACGGCCATACGATCACATCCAGCTGTCTGATGTTCGGATTTTCCCTGTTTGGAAAGAATCTGATGAATATATGGGCGATCTTACTGGGGGTGTATCTGTATTCCAAATACCATAAGACCCATATGTCCAGATATATTTACATCGGATTTTACGGTACCAGTCTGTCCCCGATCATTACCCAGATCATGTATATCACAGAGCTTCCATACCTGGCCAGGCTGCCATTAAGCATCCTGGTGGGGATCGCCATCGGCTTTGTGCTGCCGCCTCTGGCTACCCATGTCCACTATGCCCATAAGGGCTATTCTCTTTATAATGTAGGCTTTGCCTCCGGTATCATCGCCACAGTGGTGGTTTCGGTGATGAAATCCTTTGGAGTAACGACGGAATCCCGGCTCATCTGGTCCACGGGAAACAACCGGCTCTTTCTCTTTGTGCTCTGCGGCCTGTTCCTGTCCATGATGGGAGGAGCCCTGGTCCTTGGGGGAAAAGAGGTATTTGCCGCCTATGGCCGGATCCTGAAGACCACGGGAATTTCCGGCACCGATTATCTGAAAAGCGAGGGCGGGCCGGCGACCACCTTCAATATGGGGCTATGCGGCCTGTTCGCCACCCTGTTCGTGGCGGCCGTGGGAGGAGATCTGAACGGCCCCACCATTGGCGGGATCTTTACCATCGTGGGCTTCTGCTCCACGGGAAAGCATCTGAGAAATATTGCCCCCATTATGTTTGGAGTGGTCCTGGGCGGTTTCACCAAGCACTGGCATGTGAACCAGCCGTCTCCTCTGCTGGCGCTTTTATTCTCCACGACCCTGGCTCCCGTAGCCGGGGAATTTGGCTGGATCGTGGGGATCCTGGCCGGCTTCCTCCACTCATCGGTGGCTTTAAATGTGGGCATCGTCTACGGAGGAATGAACCTGTATAACAACGGCTTTGCCGGAGGGATCGTGGCGATCTTTATGGTTCCGGTGATCCATTCCATTGAGGACCGGAGAGCCAGGGCCCGGGGTGAGATCTCCCTGTAAAATGTTTTAGAAAGAGAGTATGCGTATTATGAAAAAATATCTGGCATGGATCCCGGCGCTGGTGATCATGACAGCCATTTTCTGGTTTTCGGCCCAGCCGGCGGACGTGTCCACGGAAATGAGCGACAGCGTTACCAGAGCGCTTTTGTGGACGGCGGAGGCCGTGGGGCTTACGGACCGGCTGTCGCCGGAGCAGGTCCATGATCTGTGCGGTCTCCTGGCCACACCGGTAAGGAAGGCTGCCCATATTACGGAATTTGCGGTGCTCCATCTGACTGTTTTATTCGCCCTGTTCCAGTGGGAGCTTCCCTGGAAGAAATGGCTGAAGGCCGCCCTGGCGGTGACCGTGGCTTATGCCTGCACCGATGAGCTTCACCAGCTTTTTGTACCGGGCCGGGCGGGAATGGTCACAGACGTTCTGATCGACAGTATGGGAGCGGCCCTTATTACGGGGCTTTTATGGATCGTCGGAAGACGGCGGGAAGGAACGCCTGGGGAAGACGGAACGGTCTGGGCGGCAGGGAGGCCGGAGGACAGGAGCCGCCGGTTCCCGGGGCCGGACAGCCGCGTAAAGCAGATGGTCCAGGGAGCGGCCATCGCCGCGGTCTATGTGGTCCTGACCATGGCCTTCCGCCCCATCAGCTTCGGGCCGGTCCAGTTCCGGATCTCTGAGGCCCTGTGCGTCCTTCCATACTTTACCCCGGCGGCGGTGCCCGGGGTATTTTTGGGCTGCCTGATCTCCAATCTCCTGGGCGGGGCCGCAGCCCTGGACGTGGTATTCGGGAGTCTTGCAACGCTGATGGGAGCCGTGGGCTCCCGGCTTTTCAGAAAAAACCGGTATCTGGTCTCCCTTCCCCCCATTGCAGCCAATACGCTGATCATTCCGTGGGTATTAAAATACGCCTATGGCTCTGGGGACATGGTATGGTTCATGATGATCACCGTGGGTGCCGGGGAGATCCTGGCCGTTGGGATCCTGGGCCAGCTTCTTCTGGGGGCGCTGGAACCATACCGGGAGGAGCTGTTTTAGCGCCAAGAGGCATCCGCCCCGGGAGAGCGGAGGTTCCTGGCGGCAGAAGCGGCTTGAAGAGCGGGGATCCAGGGCCTGGATCCTATGGATTTTCTGCTTTTTATGTGCTATGATAAAGGTGAATATACCGAGAGGAGCAGATACATGTATCATATAGATTTTGAACGTCCCTGCCATGTGCATTTTATCGGCATTGGCGGGATCAGTATGAGCGGTCTGGCGGAGATCCTGCTGGAAAGGGGATTTACCGTATCCGGTTCCGACGCCAGGGAGTCGGAGCTCACAAAGAAGCTGGAGGCCCACGGAGCAAAGCTCTTTTACGGACAGAAAGCGGAGAATATTATGGAAGGGACCGACGTGGTGGTCTATACGGCCGCAGTCCATCCCGACAACCCGGAATATGCAGCCGCAGCGGGACGGTCCATCCCGATCCTTACCCGGGCGGAGCTTCTGGGCCAGATCATGAGAAATTATAACCAGTCGGTGGCCGTGGCGGGAACCCATGGAAAGACCACCACCACATCCATGCTGACGGAGATCCTAATGGAGGCACGGAAGGACCCCACCATTTCCGTAGGGGGGATGCTGGACGCCATCGGCGGCAATATCCGTGTGGGCGGCCCGGAGATGTTCGTGACCGAGGCCTGTGAATATACCAACAGCTTCCTGTCCTTTTTTCCCACCATGGAGATCATTCTGAACATCGAGGCGGACCATCTGGATTTCTTTAAGGATATCGACGATATCCGGAACTCCTTCAGGCGGTTTGCAGGGCTTCTGCCGGAGGATGGCATCCTGATCATAAACAGCGATATCCGGGAATATGAGGAGATCTGTAAAGGACTTCCGTGCCGGGTGATCACTGTGGGAAGCGATCCGGTAAGGAGCAGGTACAGCGCGGCCCATGTGGCCTTTGACGAAAGCGCCTGCGCGTCCTATGAGCTTCTGGAGAACGGGAAGAAGGTCTGCACGGTCGTTTTAGGCGTGCCAGGAATGCACAATGTGTATAACTCCCTGGCAGCCTTTGCCGCAGCCCGGGAGCTGGGCGTAGACGATGGGGATATCTGCGCCGGCCTTCTGGCTTACCGGGGCACCCACCGCCGGTTTGAGAAAAAGGGCGTATTGAACGGCGTTACCATCATCGACGATTATGCCCATCATCCCCAGGAGATCGCGGCCACCCTTTCCACGGCGGAGAATTATCCCCACCGGGAGCTGTGGTGTGTGTTCCAGCCCCATACGTATACCAGGACCAGGGCGCTGATGGACGATTTTGCCGAAGCCCTTTCTGCTGCGGATCATGTGGTCCTGGCAGACATTTATGCGGCCAGAGAGACCGATACCCTGGGGATCAGCTCCTCCATGCTGGCGGAAAAGATCGCCGGTCTTGGAACAGATGCCTGGTATTTCCCCAGCTTTTCAGAAATTGAAGAATTTCTTCTGGAAAAATGTGGATCCGGCGACCTGTTGATAACTATGGGGGCCGGAGATATAGTAAAAGTGGGGGAAAATCTCCTTAAGAAGTAAGTTATCCACAATATCCACAGAGTTTTCAACAGTTAGCCGAAGAAAACCCTGTGGATTTTTTTATTTACATAACTGGTAAGAGACAAATGTGGAAAAGTTAGGAAATACAAGGGATACGACAATTTTCGTGGAAATTCCCCAGGATTATGCCGCAGGCTTATCCACGTTATCCACAATATCCACAATCCGGATTGTGGATGATTCCGCCTATTTCCTTTTGGGTGGAGCTGTGTTATGATGGAAACAGGAAAGTTGTGAGGGTGAAGGATCATGAATTTAGGGTTGAAAAACAAAATGGCATTCCAGGGGACTGTGGTATCCAATGCATTTATCGACACATATATGACGGCGGCCAATGGGGAATATGTGAAGGTATTCCTTTACCTGCTGCGCCATGAGGGGGAGGAGGTCACCGTGTCTGCCATTGCCGACGCCCTGGACCATACAGAGGCGGACGTGAAGCGGGCTCTGGCCTATTGGGAGGAAGCCGGCCTTTTGGAGCGGGAGGGAGACGGAGGCCGTCCGGAGCTCCGCCAGAGCGCGGAAAAGGAAGCGGCGGCGGCCAGGGATGTGGAGATCCCCGAGGAGGGAAACAGCTGCGACCGTATGGAGCGCCTTTCCGGGGATGAGGAGTTTACAGCCCTTTTATACGCGGTCCAGCAGTATCTGGGCAAGACCTTTACCCAGATCGAATGTGAAAAGTTTGCTTTTTTTTACGACGGCCTTAAGATGTCCGGGGATCTTCTGGAGTATCTGGCGGAGTACTGTGCCGGAGGCGGCCATTCCAGCATCCGGTATATTGAGAAGGTGGCCTTAAACTGGTATCAGATGGGGATCCATACCAGGGAGGAGGCCAGGGATTACACCATGCGGTATTCCCGGGACACATCGGCAGTAATGAAGGCCTTCGGGATCACAGGGCGGAGCCCGGCCACGGCGGAGACAGAATTTATGAAGCGGTGGTTTAAGGAGTTTGGCTTTGACTGTAAGCTGGTGACAGAGGCCTGCGGAAGGACCATAAAGGCCACAGGAACGGCCAGCTTTCCCTATGCCGACAAGATCCTCACTGGCTGGAAGGAAGCCGGGGTAAAGACCCTGGGGGACGTGGAGGAGCTGGACCGGAGGCGGCAGGCGTCGAAACGACAGGACCGGCGGGAGCCGGGAAACGGCAGAGGCCAGGAGACGGGAAGAAAGCCCGCCGGTTCCAACCGGTTTAAGAACTTTGAGGAACGGACCTATAATTATGAGGATTATGTATGGGAAGATATGAGAAGGAGACAGCAGAAGGGAGGAAGAATGGATGGCACTGAGTAATTCCCAGTTTGACGCCATCATGCGGGTGTACAACCAGCGCCAGTTTTTAAATAAGCGCCGTCAGGATGAGCGGATCCGGGAGGTGTATGAAAGGATCCCCCAGGTGGAGGCGCTGACGGATGAGATCGCCGCCGCCATGGCCCAGGCGGCCAGGAGAAAGCTTCAGGGGGACGAGGACGGGGCCAGGGCCTTCAAAGAGGAAGCCTCTCTTTTGAAGGAGCAGAAGAGAAAATACCTGCAGCGGGCGGGCTATCCGGACGACTATATGGAAATGCAGTACCACTGCCCCTGCTGCCGGGACACAGGCTTTGCAGACGGAAAAAAATGCCGCTGCTTCCGCCAGATGGAGATCCAGGTCCTTTATGACCAGTCCAATATCCGGGAAGTGCTGGAACGGGAGAATTTCGATACCCTTTCCATGGAATACTATGACAGGGAGCGGATCGACGGCCGGGTGGGAATGACGGTGTACGATTACATGTCCATGGTCATCGGCGAGTGCAGAGCCTATGTGGAAAACTTTGGCCGGGAAAAGGGAAGTATCCTGTTCACCGGGAGCACTGGCTGCGGAAAGACCTTCCTCAGCAACTGCATTGCCCGGGAGCTTTTAAGACAGTGCTATTCGGTGGTGTACCTGACGGCCACAGACATGTTCGATATCCTGTCGGAAAGCCGCTTCGGCGGCCGGGACGGGGAGGAGGTAAGGGACCGGGCGGCCTATATCCTGGACTGTGACCTTCTGATCATTGACGACCTGGGGACGGAGCTCATCAATACCTTTACGGCCTCCCAGCTCTTTTACTGCATCAACGAGCGGCTTACAAAAAAGCTGGGCACCATTATCTCCACCAACCTGGCCTTAAGCCGGATGCAGGACGAATTTACGGAACGGGTCACCTCCCGGATCATGAGCCAGTACAAGGTCCTGCCCCTTCTGGGCGAGGATCTCAGGCTTCTGCGGCGCGGTTATGGGAAACAAGGTTGACGAAACGGCGGATTTTGTTATAAAATGTAGTTCAGCGCAGAAAAATGGAGGAAAAATATGCTTTACGAAGAAAAACAGATAGAGACGATCCCGGTGGGCCCTCTGGGGCTGATCCCCTTAAAGAGCTGTGAGACCCTGGGAAAAAAGGTAGACGCCTGGCTGACCGGGTGGAGGAACGAGCGGGAAAGCGAGCATAAGTCCACCATCGCGTTTGCAGGCTACCAGAGGGATTCCTATATTGTCGGGGCCAGGACTCCCAGGTTCGGATCCGGCGAGGGCAAGGGCGAGATCCTGGAATCCGTCCGCGGCGACGATCTTTATATCCTGGTGGACGTGTGTAATTACAGCCTGACGTATTCCTTAAGCGGGATCCAGAACCATATGTCCCCGGATGATCATTATCAGGACCTGAAGCGTGTGATCGCCTCTGTGGGCGGAAAGGCGAGACGGATCAACGTGATCATGCCGTTCCTTTATGAGAGCCGCCAGCATCGGAGGACGGGCCGCGAATCCTTAGACTGTGCCCTGGCGCTCCAGGAGCTGACCAGCATGGGCGTGGAGAATATCATTACCTTTGACGCCCACGATCCCCGGGTGCAGAATGCGATCCCCTTAAAGGGCTTTGAGACGGTGCAGCCCATTTACCAGTTCATCAAGCATCTGTTAAAGCATGAAAAGGACCTGCAGATCGACAGTGACCACATGATGGTCATCAGCCCCGACGAGGGAGGAATGGGACGGGCTGTGTTCTTTGCCAACGTGCTGGGACTGGATCTGGGCATGTTCTATAAGCGCCGCGATTACACAAAGATCATCAACGGCCGCAATCCCATCGTGGCCCATGAATTTTTAGGGGCCAGCGTGGAAGGAAAAGATGTGATCATCATTGACGATATGATCTCTTCCGGCGAGAGCATGCTGGACACAGCCAAGGAGCTGAAGCGGAGAAAGGCCAGAAAGGTTTTTATCTGCACCACCTTCGGACTTTTTACCAACGGCCTTAAGAAATTCGACGAATATTATGAAAACGGCGTCATCGACCGGGTGCTGACCACCAATCTGATCTATCAGACGCCGGAGCTTTTATCGAAGCCATATTATATCGATGTGGATATGAGCAAATATATCGCTCTCATTATTGACAACTTAAACCATGACTCCTCTTTGAGCGAGCTTTTAAATCCCACAAAGAGGATCAACCGGCTTCTGGAACGGTACCGGGCCGGGGAAAGATAAGACAGGAGAGAGGGTTACATTGGAGATCAAAACAGATATATCTTTGCAGGCGAAACAGGTTTTATCCCAGGTACAGATGCAGTCCTTAAATATTCTCAGCATGTCCATGACGGAGCTGGAGGAATTTTTACAGAATGAGGAGATCGAAAATCCTCTGGTGGAATATTCCTCCGGCCGCCAGGAGGGGGAGCTGCCGGTGGCTTACCGGGAGTACGACCGGTTTTATAACGGCGCGTCCAGGGAAGGAGATTCCCGTGGGGAGATCTATGAGGCCGACGATACGGAGCAGTCGGTGGAGAATATGATCATGATGCAGCTCCCCTGGAAGACTTTTACGGAGGAGCAGCACAGGATCGTGAAGTTCTGCATCCATTCCCTGGACCAGAACGGGTATCTCACGGTCCCGCCGTCAGAGATCGCAGAGGCTCTTAAAGCGGAGGTTTCGGAGGTGGAGTACATCGTTTCCAGGCTGAAGGAGCTGGAGCCGGTGGGGATCTTTGCCTCCAGTCTGGAAGAGTGTCTGGTCCTCCAGGTGCTGGGAATGGAGCAGGAGGCCGCTCTCTGCACCATTATCCGGAACCATCTGCAGGATGTGGCCGACGGGAAGGTCAGTACCATTTCCAGGAGGCTGAAGCTTTCCTCTGTGGAGGTGCGGAAGCTGATCCATGTGATCCGGAACCTGAATCCCAGGCCTTTAAACGGCTACGGGGGCGACCGGGCCCAGTATGTGTTCCCGGATATCATTTTAAGCTATCAGGACGGCCAGTGGAGCGTGAGCCTCAACGATAAGTGGGCCGGGAATATCAGCATCAATGAGTTTTATGTACATATGATGGAGACGGCCCAGGACGAGGAGTTAAAGAATTACTTTGAGGAGAAGCTGAAGCGGGCCAGGTTCATCATGAACGCCGTAGAGCAGCGGAGAAGGACCCTGGAGGGGATCACGGAAGGGATCTTAAAGCGTCAGGCCGGGTATTTCCTGGGAAAGGAGCCCTTAAAGCCCATGACCTTAGAGGAGATCGCCGCCGAGCGGGAGATCCACAAATCCACCGTCAGCCGGGCGATCCGGGATAAATACATCCTGACCCCCGCAGGCTGTCTGCTGATCCGGGATCTTTTTACCACCGGGATCTCCGGCGGAGGAAAGGCGGGAGAGGATGTGAGCCGCAATACGGTGAAGTCCCGTCTGAAGGCCCTGGTGGACCAGGAGGACAAGAAGCACCCGTGCAGCGACGAACAGCTGGCAAAGCTCCTGGAGGCCGAGGGAATGGCCATTTCCAGGCGTACTGTGGCCAAATACAGAATGGAGCTGGGGATCGGAGGCGCGTTTTCACGCCGGGAAGAATAAAGAAACGGGAGGCAATGGCCATCATGGCATTTACGTTTAAAAGCCTGCTCCCTACACCGGAGCTGATCAAGGCAGAATTTCCCCTGTCCGACGAGGCAGTGGAGTTAAAAGAGAAAAGAGATAAAGAGATCGCGGCGGTATTTACTGGGGAAAGCGATAAATTCCTGGTGATCATCGGGCCGTGCTCGGCGGACCGGGAGGACTCTGTATGCGAATATATGGAGCGTCTGGCACGGGTCAGCGAGAAGGTGGGCGACAAGCTGATCCTTATTCCCCGGGTCTATACCAACAAGCCCAGGACCACCGGAGGCGGCTATAAGGGGATGCTCCACCAGCCCAATCCTGAGAAAAAGCCCAATATGTATGAGGGCCTGGTGGCGATCCGGAAGCTCCACATGCGGGCGATCCAGGATTACGGCTTTTCCACAGCGGACGAGATGCTGTATCCGGAAAATTACAGCTATTTATCGGATGTTCTGTCCTATATCGCCATCGGCGCCCGGTCGGTGGAAAACCAGCAGCACCGGCTCACCTCCAGCGGCGTGGACGTGCCTGTGGGCATGAAGAACCCCACCGGCGGGGATCTGGGCGTTATGTTAAACGCCGTTTATGCGGCCCAGCATGGCCACGATTTCATCTACCGCACCATGGAGGTGACCACCGACGGGAATCCCCTGGTCCATACGATCCTCCGGGGAGCGGTCAGCAAGCACGGCCAATGCATCCCCAACTACCACTACGAGGATCTGGAGCTGCTTTTACAGCTTTATGGAGAGCGGGAACTGGTGAACCCGGCCTGTATCGTGGACGCCAACCACTCCAACTCCAATAAGCGCTACGAGGAGCAGGTGCGGATCGTGAAGGAAGTCCTTCACAGCCGCCGCTATTCTCCGGATATCCATAAATTCGTAAAGGGCGTGATGATCGAAAGCTATCTGGAGCCGGGAAGCCAGAAGATCGGCGAGCACATTTACGGAAAATCCATCACCGACCCGTGCCTGGGCTGGGAGGAGTCCGAGCGGCTGCTTTACGACATTGCAGAAGAGATCTAGAAACGGCAGAGCGCCGTCCAGCCCCGCGTCTGATGCGCGATGGGCCGGGCGGCGCTTTTTTGTCCCGGGTGCCGGAGCCGCTGTCTGCGGCTATTTCATTTTCAGATCACAGATTCACAGCCCGCGGCAGGGTGAAGATGAATTCCGAGCCCACGCCGGCGGTGCTGATCACGTCGATGTTTTCCCCGTGGGCCTGGATGATCTCCTTTACGATGGAGAGGCCCAGCCCCGTGCCCTTTTTGTCCTTTCCTCTGGAAAGGTCGGATTTGTAGAAACGGTCCCAGATCTTTTTCAGGGAATCCTTGGGGATCCCCACGCCGGTGTCCTTGACGGAAACGAAGACCTTTTCGTACCGGGGCGCAGTCTGGATATAGATCACGGAGCCGTTGTGGCTGAACTTGATGGCATTGTCCAGGAGGTTATAAAGGACCTGCTGGATCTTTCCCAGATCCGCGTAGACCATCAGTACGTCGTCGGTAAAGGTCAGGTCCAGGACGATGTCTCTGGCGCTGCAGGTGCCCTCAAAGGAGGCCGCCGTGTCCTTGATGACCCGGTTGATGTCGAAATTGCTGCGGGACAGAAAGCCCTTGCTGTCTAAGGAGTTTAAGGTGAGCATTCCTTCGGTCAGCTTATTGAGCCGCTTCGTCTCAGAGATCACTATCCCCAGATATTTTTCCTCCAGCTCCGGCGGGATGGTGCCGTCTAAAATGGCTTCCAGATAGCCCTTGATGGAGGTCAGGGGGGAGCGGAAATCGTGGGATACGTTGGCGATGAAGGATTTCTGGTATTCCTCCATCTTTCCCAGCTCGCTGGACATATAGTTTAAGGTGTCGGCCAGATAGCCCATTTCATCATTGGTCTTTACTTTTATGGTGTGGTCCAGATTGCCGCCGGCGTATTCCATGGCTCCAGCGGTGATCTTTTTCAAAGGAAAATACACAGTTCTGGTGAATACTAAAAGGATGATCAGGGACAGGAAGAAGATAATGGCCGCAGTGATGTATACAATATTCAGGATCTGGTTCTGGCTGTCCAGGATCCGCTCCACGGGCATGTGGAGCACTACATAGCCGTATGTATTGAAATTTCCGGTGATGGGGGCCAGTACCGATAAGGTCTCGCCGGGGAACATGCCGAAGAAGTCCCCGATGATATAGGACTTGTTTCCTGTGACCGTGGGATCGAAGCCCTCGATGGTCTTTCCCGAATGGGAGGCGGGAGAGGTCTCGGCCACCACAGCGCCTTTATGGTCCAGGACCCAGGCAGAGGCCCCCAGATAGGTGGATACGGCCTCCAGCTGCGGGTTGGCCGTATCCAGGGAGATGGTCTTTCCCTGGTAAATATCGCTGTATGTGGAGGCCAGGAGGTTGGCTTCATCGTACATGGCATCGGACCGCTCCCGGACCAGATATTCATGGGTCATGTGGGAGGAAAAGGTGGCGATGAGGACAAAGCCCAGAAGGCCGAACAGGAGATAGCCCAGGACAAACTTGGTGTACAGGGAATGTGTCATCGTTTTACCTCGAATTTATAGCCGATCCCCCATACAGTGGAGAGGGACCAGTATTCGTTGTCCTTGATCTTCTCCCGGAGACGCTTGATGTGTACGTCCACCGTGCGGGTGTCTCCAATATATTCATACCCCCAGATATGGTCCAGGAGCTGCTCCCTGGTAAAGACCTGGTTGGGAGAGGACGCAAGGAAGTAAAGAAGCTCCAGCTCCTTGGGCGGCATGTCCACGGAACGGCCCTTATAGAGCACGGAATAATTGGTCAGGTTTACGACGAGATCCGGATATTCCACAAACTCTCCCTGCTGCTTCGGCACAGAGGAGACGGCGGAGGAACCGGCCTGGTAGCGGCGCAGGACGGCCTTTACCCGGGCCACCAGCTCCTTGGAGTCGAAGGGCTTTATCATATAGTCGTCGGCCCCCAGCTCCAGCCCCAGGACTTTGTCGAAGATCTCTCCCTTGGCCGAAAGCATGATGATGGGGACCTGGGAGACGGTGCGCAGCTCCCGGCATACCTGGTAGCCGTCGATCCCCGGGAGCATCAGATCCAGCAGCACCAGGTTTGGCTTAAAGGAAGGAAATTCCCGGAGCGCCGATTCCCCATCCCCCACGATCTTTGTTTCATAGCATTCCTTCATCAGGTACAGTGAGATCAGCTCCGCGATATTGGCATCGTCGTCCACGATCAGGATCCTCTGTTTATCAACCATTCCATGTTCCTCCCTGTCAGTTTTACTTAAATGTCACAATGGTAACTCCGGTATCGCCTTCTCCAAAATCGCCCAGCCGGAACTCCTTCACGTATTTCAGTTTTTTCAGATGCTTATGGACCCCGGCCTTTAAGGCGCCGGTCCCCCGTCCGTGGACCACACGCACCTTGGGAAGGTGGGCCAGGTAGGCATCGTCCAGGTACTTATCCAGTACGGGAATGGCCTCGTCCACGGTCATGCCGATCAGGTTCACCTCCGGGGAAACGGAGAAGGACTTGGACATCTTGATCTTTCCGCTGCCGGTATTGTTCTTTTTCATCAGATCCATACCGGGACCGGAAATGGCCGGCTCGTTTAAAAGCTCCAGGTCCTTGATGTTCACCAGAGACCGCAGGATCCCCATTTGTACGTACAGATCGCCCTTGGAGTTGGGCAGGGAGCTGACGGTGCCGTTTAAGTTCATGGTCAGCACCTTGACCCCGTCCCCGATCTTTAATTTCTTTGGAGAAATGGTTTTCTTCGGGCCTTTTTCATTTTTAAGGCTCAGGTTTTTATCGACCTTGTCCAGCTTTTCCCGAAGCTTTGTGCGCTCTGCTTCCAGCTCCTTTCCTACGCCGGAGGACTGGGCCAGCTTATTGATCTGGCGGATGGTCTGGTCGGCGGTCTCCTTGGCCTCCCTGAGGATCCTTTGGGCCTCCTCGTTGGCGTTTCGGATCAGCTTGTCCTTCCGCTCGTCAAACCGCTCCTCCTTCTGCTCCAGGCGGCTCTTTAACCGGGAGATCTCCGATTTATAGGAGGCGATCTCCTCCCGTTCCTTTTCGATGGTGACGCGGCTTTCCTCCAGGCTGGCCAGCAGGTCCTCAAAGGCCTCGTCGCCTTCCTCCAGACGGGACTTTGCATCCTGGATAATGAAATCGGGAAGCCCCAGCTTCTGGGAGATGGCAAAGGCGTTGCTCTTTCCCGGAATGCCGATGAGCAGGCGGTAGGTGGGCCTTAAGGTCTCCACATCAAATTCACAGCAGGCGTTCTCCACGCCGGGAGTGGTCAGGGCATAGAACTTTAACTCACTGTAATGGGTGGTGGCCATGGTGCGGCATTTCATATTGTGTAGGAAGGACAGCACGGCAATAGCCAGAGCTGCGCCCTCGGTGGGGTCTGTTCCGGCCCCCAGCTCGTCAAAGAGGCATAAGGAATGGCTGTCGGCCTTTTCCAGGATCCTCACGATATTGGTCATATGGGCGGAGAAGGTACTTAAGCTCTGCTCGATGCTCTGTTCGTCTCCGATGTCGGCAAATACTTCGTCAAATACAGCCAGCTCTGACCCGTCGAAGGCCGGGATCTGGAGGCCCGACTGGCCCATGAGGGTGAAAAGCCCCACGGTCTTTAAGGATACGGTCTTTCCGCCGGTATTGGGGCCGGTGACGATGAGCAGGTCAAAGTCCTTTCCCAGATACACGTTGATGGGGACCACTTTTTTGGGGTCCAGCAGCGGATGGCGGCCGTCCTTGATGTGGATATAGCCGTTCTTATTGAATTTCGGCATGGAGCAGTTATAATGTCTGGCCAGAGCGGCCCGGGCAAAGATAAAGTCCAGCTTTGTCAGAAGCTTCAGGTTTATGAGGATGGTCTCCACATAGGGGACCAGCTCCATGCTGAGGGCAGCCAGCACCATTTCGATCTCCTTCTGCTCCCGGATCTCCAGCTCCCGCAGTTCGTTGTTTAATTTAATGATGGCCATGGGCTCGATAAAAAGGGTGGAGCCGGTGGCAGACTGGTCGTGGACCATGCCCTGGAAGCTGCTTTTATATTCGGCCTTTACGGGCAGGCAGTAGCGGCCGTCCCGCATGGTGATCACCGGATCCTGGAGCAGGGTGCGGCTGGAATTTAAGATGGCATTTAACTGGGTGTGGACCCGGTCGCCGGTGATCTTCATCTGGCGGCGTACATGGCGCAGTCCCGGGCTGGCATCGTCGGCCACCTCTTCTTCGGAAATGATGCAGCGGGTGATCTCGTTGTTTACGTTGGTCAGCGGCTCCAGGGAACGGAACATCTCGTCCAGGGAGTCGTCGGGAAGCTCAGATTCCTGGCGGCGGCCATAGTTTTTGGCTCTGGCGGCACAGGTCAGAAGAGAGCTGACGGCCAGGAACTCATGGATACTTAAGGAGCTTCCGATCTCCAGGCGCTTTAGGGAGCCGCCGATGTCGGAGATCCCGGCAAAGGAAACACTTCCCTTCTGGCGGACCCTGGCGACGGCATCGGCGGTCTCTGCCTGGGCCTGGACGATCTCCTCAAAGTCCGAGGACGGCTCCAACTCCCGGCACAGCCTTTTCCCTGGCTCCGAAGCGGCATATTCGGTCAGTTTTTCTATGATCTTATGATATTCTAAGGTTTTTAATACTTTCTGGTTCATAAAAAGGTCCTTTCAAAACAGCGGGCAGAGACTTTGCCCATTTACCAAAGTATAACACAAAGCAATAGAATATCCTAGAGATATTTTTGTTGCATAAACCCAGCAAAAAAACTATAATGGAAAGGAGAGGAGTTTTATGGGATATGGCCGATGCACCAGACGAAAAGAGATCCAATGAAAAACCATTCATGAGGGAAAAGATCGTAAAGCCCCCGCTCAGCAGACGGCAGACTGCGGTCCGCGTTTTCCGGCTGTTTTTAAGTGCGGTCATTTTCGGGGTCGTGGCAGCAGTAAGCTTTGCAGCCTCAAGGCCGCTGGCAGAACGGTTCCTGGGAAAGGAACCGGAGACGACTCCGGCTCCTACCATTACCATTGAGCGGGATGAACCGGGAAAAGAGGAGGAGACCCAGACGGCGGAAAGCGAATCCCTGCCGCCGGAGAGCCAGTCGGAGGCAGCCCGGGAGGAGATCGAAGGAATCGTAAAAAAAGAGCTGGAGACCTTCGACTGGACCAGGGACAAGGTGGAGGGCATGAACCAGGTCCTCCAGGAGATCGGCAGGGAGGCCGATCAGAGTGTCGTGACCGTATCTTCCGTAAAGCACCAGGTGGACTGGTTCGACAATCCGGTGGAGAGCACCGGCCAGTATGCGGGGATCATCCTGTCCATAAGCCGTGGGGAGATCATGATCCTGACAGAAGCTGCGGCGGTGGAGGAGGCGGATTCCCTCCGGGTCGTTTTTAAAGACGGCGGTACGGCGGCGGGAACCTTAAAGCAGAAGGACAGCCTGGGTGGTCTGGCGGTGGTATCAGTGGCGGAAGCCGAGGTGCAGGAAGCCGCAAGGGAGCGTATCAAAGCCGTGGAGCTGGGAAATTCGTATAGTCTGGAAACTGGAGACCTGGTGATTGCCGTGGGAAGCCCTGCGGGGATCGTCCATTCCGTAAAGCAGGGGGCTGTTTCCTATGTGGCTGGGAACGTGCAGACCGCCGATGGTCAGACCCGCGTTCTTTACACAGACTGCGGCTGCGAGACTGGAAAAGGGACCTTCTTTTTAAATATGTCTGGAGAGCTGGTGGGCTGGGCCACAGAGCTTTATGGGGCAGAGGACCGACAGGGGTTTACCATTGCGCTTCCGGTATCTGAGTATAAAGGAAACCTCCAGAAGCTGATGAATGGGATCCAGATCCCGTATATGGGCTTAAAGGGCCAGGACGTCAGCGAGGCCATGCAGGCGGAGGGGATCCCCAAGGGACTCTATATTACAGAGGCCATTGCCGATAGTCCGGCATACCTGGCCGGGATCCAGGCAGGGGATATCCTGACGAGGATCCAGGGAGCGGAGATCTGCTCCATCCGGGATTACCAGGCATGTCTGGAGGACCAGGCGGCCGGGACCGAGGCCACAGTGACGGTCCAGAGAATGGGACTGGGAGAATATAAGGAAATTGAATACAAAGTGATCATTGGAGCCAGGTGATTCGCCTGGCTCATGATGTCCGGGGCCGGGAGAACGGATCCGGCATATAAAGGGCTGCTGTCCGGTATTGAGGATACCGGAAAAGCGGCGGGAGATTGAAGAAGGGAGAACATATAGTATGAAATATATCGAAACATTCCGGGAGGGCGCTCACATATCCGAGGTGTATCTGTGCAAGACAAAGCAGATCGCACTGACAAAAAACGGAAAGGAGTATGGCTCTCTGACCCTCCAGGACAAGACGGGGACCGTAGACGCGAAGATCTGGGAGCTGAATTCTCCGGGGATCAATGAGTTTGCGGCTATGGATTATGTGTTCGTGGATGCAGACGTGACGGTGTTCCAGGGGGCCTTCCAGTTAAATGTAAAGCGGATCCGCAAGGCCGATGAGGGGGAATACAGGCCTGGGGATTATCTGCCGGTGACCTCCAAGGATGTAAAGACCATGCAGCATGAGCTGACCCAGTATATCACCACCATCCGGAATGAGTACCTCAGAAAGCTGGCCGCCGGCTTTTTCATGAACGACGCTGCCTTTATGAAGGCATTCTCCTTCCATTCTGCGGCCAAGAGCGTTCACCACGGCTTTGTGGGAGGGCTTCTGGAGCACACCTTAAGCGTTGTGAAGATGTGCGATTATTTCAGTAAACAGTATCCGGCCTTAAACCGGGACCTGCTCTTAACGGCCGCCATGTTCCATGATATCGGAAAGACAAAGGAGCTGTCTGCGTTCCCGGAGAACGATTATACCGACGAGGGACAGCTCCTGGGCCATATCATCATCGGCGTCCAGATGCTGGAGGAGAGGATCGCCGCCATGCCTGGCTTCCCAAAGAAGCTGGAGCATGAGCTGATCCACTGTATCCTGGCCCATCACGGCGAGCTGGAATACGGCTCTCCCAAGAAACCGGCCCTGATCGAGGCGCTGGCCCTGAATCTGGCCGACAACGCCGACGCGAAGCTGGAGACCATGACCGAGATCTTAAAGGGCGCAGGCGACAACATGGGCTGGCTGGGCTATAACCGGTTCATGGAAAGCAACGTGAGACGGACCAGCGACGGCCAGGAGAAATAACCGGAGGACGGAGCATGAAGAAAAACGACGTATTTACCGTGACCATTGAGGACATGGGCGAGGACGGGGCCGGGATCGGAAAAACCGACGGCTACACCTGGTTCATCAAGGACGCGCTCATTGGGGATGTGATCCAGGCGTCGGTGATGAAGATGAAGAAAAATTATGGCTTTGCCAGGCTGGTGAAGATCCTGGAGCCTGCGCCGGGACGGGTAGAGCCCCGGTGTCCGGTGGCCAGGGCCTGCGGCGGCTGTCAGCTCCAGGAGCTGGATTATAGGGAACAGCTCCGGTTCAAGGAGAGAAAGGTCTACAATCATTTAAAGAGGATCGGCGGCATGGACCGCCTGTTCCTGCCGGAGGACAGGGAAAAGGCCGCGGGCGTTTTGGATGCCGTGGTCATGGAGCCCATCATCGGCATGGAGGACCCTTGGCGTTACCGCAACAAGGCCCAGTATCCGGTGGGCCTGGGAAAGGACGGACAGCTGACGGCGGGATTTTACGCGGGACGCACCCATTCCCTGATCCCGGCTCCGGGTCTGGACTGCCTTCTGGGCTGCCAGGAAAATAAGGAGCTTCTGAAAATTATCCTGGATTTCATGAAAGAATATAAAATAAAGCCCTATGACGAGGCCGCCCATCAGGGCCTGGTGCGCCATGTGCTCTTAAGAAAGGGATTTTCCAGCGGCGGGCTGATGGTCTGCCTGGTCATCAATGGAGAGGAGCTTCCCCACGGCGGGGAGCTGGCGGAGCGGTTAAGGGAGGCAGGCGTCTCCAGTGTATCGTATTCGGTCAACACCGAGCGGACCAACGTGATCATGGGCACAAGGATCGTAAACCTTTACGGCCCCGGCTATATCACAGACACCATCGGTGATATCGAATACCGGATCTCCCCCCTTTCCTTTTACCAGGTGAATCCGGTACAGACGGAAAAGCTTTACGGCACGGCCCTGGAATTTGCAGATCTTTCCGGCGGCGAGACGGTCTGGGACCTTTATTGCGGCATCGGGACCATTTCATCATTTCTGGCGAAGAAGGCCGGGAAGGTCTATGGCGTGGAGATCATTCCCCAGGCCATTGAGGACGCCAGGGAGAATGCCAGGAGAAACGGCATCGAAAATGTGGAGTTTTTCGTCGGCAAGGCCGAGGAGGTGCTGCCGGAGCAGTATGAAAGGAACCATGTCCATGCGGACGTGATCGTGGTGGACCCGCCAAGGAAGGGCTGCGATCCCGTTTGTCTGGAAACGATCCTTAAGATGGCTCCAGAGCGGGTGGTCTATGTAAGCTGCGATTCGGCGACCCTGGCCAGGGATGTGAAGTTCCTGGAGGAAAACGGCTACCGGGCAATGCGTGTGCGTCCAGTGGATATGTTTCCGATGGGGGGACACTGCGAGTGTGTGGTAAAGCTGGAGCGAGTGGGAAAGTAATATGTGAGAACGGATAAGGGGCGGCTTTGGGGAGCGTTTGATCCAGGCCGCCGCCTTGTCCGGATTTCCGGTTTTGGGGTCGGGCTGGACAGTGAGTTCCCGTCGTTTGGATAGGATCCGGAAAATCCAGGAAATAGAGAAAAATTTAAAAAAATCCTTGACATTTCTTTACCTCTATTATATAATATCATCGTTGTTTGAAACAACTATTCCTCGATAGCTCAGTCGGTAGAGCACGCGGCTGTTAACCGCGCTGTCGTAGGTTCAAGTCCTACTCGGGGAGTTTTAGTGGAAGTCCATGGCGACCACTACCTTATTCAGGCCCCATGGTCAAGCGGTTAAGACATCGCCCTTTCACGGCGGTAACACGAGTTCGAATCTCGTTGGGGTCACTCCTGGAATATTTAGTGTTCCAGTGCATACAATAGAATATGGCGCGATAGCCAAGCGGTAAGGCGTGGGTCTGCAACACCCTGATCACCGGTTCAAATCCGGTTCGCGCCTCTTGAGGAATCACAGAAATGTGGTTCCTTTTTAGTGGAAAGAGCCGTTTTGGAACAAGTTGGTACACTATAAATCGAAAGATAAAGGTATAGATAAGAGCAGGTGTTCAAATTTTAGAGAGTTTGTTCATCTGCTTTCTCTATGGATGAGGATTTGATAACCGCATCCAGTAGCTGTACCTTCTGGTCGGAAGGACAATTCAGTTTTTTAATATGCTGATTGACCAAACTTGTGTGGACACCGGCAACACGCTCTGCCAATTCACGCTGACCTTCTATGGTTTTAGGATAATGGACAATTACATTGATTGGAGCACTCTTTCTTGCGATACCACGCAACTCCCTCGTTATTTTAGTCTATGCTAATTGCTTCATTTCATAGTTGTGCTATCATCGAGGAAAATGACAAATTTTTAAAGAAATTACAATCTGTAGAATTGTTAAAAGAAGAGGATATCTACGCATTAAAAGAGAAAATACATATGAACAGAACTTATGATGTTTATATGAGATTGTAATTTGATAATTCTACAACTTTAACTCTTGTCAAAAAATAATATATGCTTATTAAGCAGTCATGCATTTTGGTGTGTGGCTGCTTTTTTAATAAGAACATGATTAAAACACGGGATAATAATTGCTACTAAAGCATATAATGTGATTGTAGAATAGAAAAATGCAACAATTCACAAAAATCTATTCCGATTCCCGCTGATATATTGATTTTTGAAGTCTATCTGGATATAATGGAATAGAAAAATGCAACATATTGCAAAAATCTTTCGCAAGGAGGTTTTAAGATGGAAATTCGCAGAGATTTTTATTTGAATAAACTGACAAAAAGAAAAAATAATGGAATGATTAAGGTAATTACAGGTATTCGTCGATGTGGAAAATCCTATTTGTTGAATAATCTGTTTTATCATCACTTATTGGAAAGTGGAGTTGATACAGACCACATTATCCGTTTTGCCTTTGACTCAGCTGAGGATCTTTATATGATTGGCGAAAGCCTAATTCAGATTGAAAAGGAAAAGCGTGGAGTTGATCCTGAAAAATTCATGGCATATATCCGTTCCAAAGTTGTAGGTGAAGGAATGTATTATCTGCTGCTTGATGAAATTCAGATGTTGGATTGCTTTGAAGCTGTTCTGAATGGTTACCTTCGTAAAGCTAATATGGATGTATTTGTGACCGGAAGTAACGCAAAACTCCTGTCCAAAGATATAGCCACTGAGTTTGCCGGTCGTGGTGACGAGGTTCATATGTATCCCCTGAGCTTTGCCGAGTTTATGACTATTTACAACGGTGATAAGTATATGGGATTATCTGAATATATGCTATATGGCGGTATCCCTCTGGTTGTTCTTCGAGAGGGAGCAAACGATAAGGCAGTTGTATTGCAGAATCTGTTCAATGAGATTTATCTTCGAGATATTACCAAGCGTAACAGAGTAAAGAACATTGGAGAACTGGAAGATCTTCTGAACATTCTTTCCTCTGCCATTGGTTCGCCGACCAATCCTGAAAAATTGAAGAATACTTTCAAGACGGTAAAGAAATCCAGAATTACTTCCGCTACCATTAAGAAATATCTGGATTATTTTGAGGATTCTTTCTTGATTGAATCAGCGCAAAGATATGACATTAAAGGAAAAGCATATATTGAAACACCAAAGAAATATTACTTTTCCGATCTTGGACTTCGCAATGCCAGAATCAATTTCCGACAGTTCGAGCAGACCCATTCTATGGAGAATGTAATTTATAACGAACTTCGTATGCGTGGCTACGGCGTGGACGTAGGTGTAATACCGATTGCGGAACGCAATCAGGAAGGTAAGGTTATCCGCAAACAACTTGAAGTTGATTTTGTATGCAATCTTGGTTCTTTCAGATACTATATCCAGTCAGCATATTCACTTCCTGATGAAGCGAAGCGTACTCAGGAAATCAGACCGTTCAGAAAGATTGATGATTCTTTCAAAAAGATTGTTGTTACCAAAGACATCGTTCAGCCACACTACGATGAGTATGGTATTTTGACTGTGAACATTTATGACTTCCTTCTTGATCCGCAGATTCTTGAAAAATAAACAATGTAAACTCATGTTGCGGGATGTAAAGCTGATGTGGTGGAGTTACTTGATAGTATTAGGTACAATGAAATCACAAAAGTAAAGTCCAGCTAAGAAATGTCAAGAGGTGATATGAAAAAAGGGTAACCTTAACAGACCATTCCGATATATTGGATTGGTCGCGAACGAAATATTGAGAGTGCCGTGTTGATTATGCGGCTTGCAGTATCTTGTCTGGATGCTCCGCAGCGAATTGCTGGCAGTGCTCTTCCGGGGTGATGATCTCGAAAGGTTTGTTATCCCGAAGCATGGCAAAGATGATGTTGCAGATCTTATGCATGACAGAGCCCATTGCTGCCGGTCTTTTCTTGCCGGAGCACTTCCGGGTGTAGTAGTCGTAAACTACAGGATTCACAGGTGTGCCGCTCCCTTTATCAACCTTTACGTTATTGAGTGTGACCATGTAAAGAACCCGTCTGGCAAGGTTGGAACCGCGTTTGGACATATGGATTTTTCTTTTGTTTCTATTAATACTGAAGATGATGACGAAACAGAGGAATTGGTGGACTTTTCCGATGTGGATTATGAGGATGACCGCCTGGGAAAAACTAATTTAATTATGCTATACTATAAAAAAGTCGTATTAGGAATGGTAGGGGGATCTATGGAGATAGAGTTAAAACGGGATATATACGAAGAACTGCTTAAATGGAAAAACGAAGTTCAGGACTTGTTTTGGAACTGGAAGGAGCCAGACAGGTTGGCAAGACTTATATTTTGGATAAATTTGCAAGAGAGCAGTATCAGCAGTATATTTATATTAATATGATTGGGGAATCAGGAGAATATTTTCTGGAATGTTACGAAAAGGCGTATCATCGAAGAAATGTACAGGACGAGGCAGAAAAGGGCATGGCCGCAGTACTGAAGACGTATGCTTCTGACTTTGTAGACAGCAGGGAGACAATCGTTGTTATTGATGAGATACAGGAGTCTCCGGTGATCTACAGCCGAATCCGCGAATTTGCCAGGGAATTTTCCTGCGATTTTATTGTAACAGGAAGTTATTTGGGAAAGACACGGGAAAAAGAATTTTTCCTTTCTGCTGGAGATACGGATACCCTGGTTATGGGGACTCTGTCTTTTCCAGAGTTTTTGGGGGCATTTGGAAAAAGGGATCTGTATGAGACCCTTACTCTGGACGGGAAGGACGATCATGCCAGGTATGATGAAATCAAGGATTATTTTGATTTATACTGCCAGCTTGGCGGTTATCCAAGAGTTGTCCAAAACTATTTGGAAACCGGAGATCTGAGCCAAAGCCGGAGGCTGGTGGAGCGGATTATCGATATTTTTATCAAGGAGTCATCCAGATATTTTGAATCCGAACTGGATATTGAGATATTCGGGCAGTTATTTCAGGCAATCGCAATTATGCTTTTAAAGGAAAAGAGAGGTACGGAAGATCTGGTAACAGACTTATCCAAAATCGTCTTTAAAGAAGAAAGTGGACGGGTTTCTAAGAAGATGATAAATCATGCCAGAAGCTGGCTGTATTTATCTCACGTAATCGGTTATTGCAGCAAAAGTATTAATTGCGACCATTTAAGCATTGTAGATAACTGCAGATATTATTATATGGATTTGGGAGTTGCTGCTTATTTTCTGAGAAAGACCGGAGAATCAGATACAGCTACAAAAGGAATTCTATGCGAAAACTTTGTGTATTTGGAACTTTTGAATCGGTTGAGGAACACAGACAGTATTGCAGGAACCGTGCCATGGTTTGCCGTATACCAGCAGACGGGTGGAGTACTGGATTTTTATGTCAGAAGTCTGCTGGATTATAAGAATTACGGATTGGAAGTAAAAGCAGGAAAGAGCGCAGGAAATACAGCATCCACTTTATTGGAAGCAGGCTTACTGGATTTCCTGTATCATCTAAAAGGTAATACCTACGGTGAAATTACGGAGGATGGAAAAGTCCAGACAGTACCGCTCTACCTGGCTGGCAGAATCAGGTTTGATAAGGGAGTGTGATTCTTACAGGGTTACCGGAAGGGGCCGAGTATACGGTGACTGAGTTAGATGCGAATACAGATGGCTATATAACAGATCCATCTGGAGGGGCCATATGAATCTGTTCGAGCAGACGTTTAGGAAAATGTAAATCTTCCGGAAAAAATGGATGTGGTGGAAATTACGGATATGCCTGTCGGATCAGATGTAACAGAGAATGTTAAAATACCTAAAAACGGAGACGCCAACCGGGCATGGCTATGGGGGCTTTTAGGTATCACATCATTGATAGGATTATGTTCGGTATGCATTTATTGGATCTTTAGAATAAAAGATACACAAAAGAAGTAAAGTAAGAAATTTTATAAAGGTGCCGCAATGTATCATATTTAATGATTGTGCGGCACCTTTGCTTTTATTTTTCAATTTTTTCTGTTTATTCTTCCCATCCCTCTAATTTTATTTTATAATAGACATATTGAGGGAGGGGATTACAACTACATGAAGACAAAAGAACGACTGCAAACGACTCTGGACCGCCTGCCCTACGGGCCGGAAGGCATGCCGGAGGACCAGAAGGTAAGCAAAAAACTCCCGGAGGGCGTCCGGTCCCGGGAACTGTACGAGGACATTGTCCGCATCGCCGGGCCCAGCTTTGTGGAGCTCCTGCTGACACAGCTCACGTCCATGGTAGACCTGATGATGGTGGGCTCCATGGGCGGGACGGAGAATCTGGAAATGGGGACCCAGGCACTGGCGGCCGTGGGATTGACCACCCAGCCTAAATTCCTGCTGATGGCCGCATTTGTTTCTATGAATACAGGCGTCACGGCCCTGGTGGCCAGAAACCGAGGCCGGGGAGACCAGGAAAAGGCCAACCTGGTGGTGCGCCAGGGACTTCTGTTCACCTTCTGGGCAACGGTGCTCATGTCCATCCTGGGCGTCGTATTTGCCCGGCCAATGGTGATATTTATGGGTTCCACCGAGGAGACGGTAACCATATGGGCCACCCAGTATCTTCAGATCCAGATGGCCGGTTTCCTCACCATGGCGCTGACCAGTACCATAACGGCGTCGCTGCGGGCAGTGGGGGATTCAAAAACGTGTATGATCTACAACATGATCGCCAACGGCGTCAACGTTTGCTTTAACTGGCTTTTGATCTACGGAAACCTGGGCTTCCCGGCCCTGGGCGTTGCCGGCGCCTCCATTGCGACGGTGATCGGGCAGTTCGTGGCCTTTGCCATTGCGATCTCTGTGATCCTTAAGGGGAACGGATTCCTGAAGCTGGAATTCCGGAAGGGCTTTAAGCCGGACCGGGGAGTCCTGGGAGATATCCTGAACATCGGTCTTCCGGCTATGGTGGAGCAGCTTCTGATGCGCGCGGGGATCATCATTTACGCAAAGACTGTGGCGTCCCTGGGAACTGTGGCGTATGCGACCCACCAGGTCTGCATGAATATCCAGGCCCTGTCCTTTATGACAGGACAGGCGTTTGCCGTTTCGGCCACGACCCTTATGGGGCAGTCTCTGGGAAAACGCCGCTACGATATGGCCCAGGCCTACACGAGCCGCACCAGGACCGTCGGCTTTTTGTTCTCCCTGATCCTGGCCGCCATATTTGTCCTGTTCGGCGGCAATATCGTTGGCCTCTACAACAGCAATCCGGAGATCATACGGATCGGCGGGCACATCATGCTGATCGTGGCCTTTTTACAGCCGTTCCAGAGCTCCCAGTTCATCGTTGCCGGTGGACTGAGGGGTGCAGGAGACACCAGGACCACGGCCATGATCACCTTCGTCACAGTGCTTTTGGTACGTCCTGTATTTGCCATCATCCTGATCCGCATGGGCCTTGGCCTTTACGGAGCCTGGTACGCCCTGGCGGCTGACCAGCTTCTCCGGTCGGCCCTGGTCCTTGCCAGATACCAGAGCGGAAAATGGAAGACCATACGGCTCCGGAACGAGGTGTAGACCGGATACAGCTTAAGATTTCATAAAGAGCGGGGCTGCTGCAAAAGAGAAGGTTCTGAACCTCCTTTTGCAGCGGCTCCGCTTTTCAAATCCAGCCGTGTGATGTATAATAAAACTGTTATCTGTATAGAAAGGACAGGATGAGTATGAAGACTATGTTGGACCGCGGCGCAGGCATTCTGATGCCGGTTTCCAGCCTCCCGTCTCCTTATGGGATCGGTACGTTTGGAAAGGCCGCTTACGAGTTTGTGGATTTTTTAAAGAAAGCAAGGCAGAAATACTGGCAGGTACTTCCGGTGGGGCCCACCAGCTATGGGGACAGCCCCTACCAGTCGTTTTCTGCATTTGCGGGGAACCCGTACTTTATCGATCTGGATACCCTGGCAGAGGAGGGGCTGCTGACCCGGGAGGAGATCAACGCCTGCTATTGGGGGTGCGATGAGACCCAGGTGGCTTACGATGCCGTATTCTGGTACCGGTTCCCTCTGCTGAAGAAAGCCCATGCCCGCAGCGAATTCCATGAGGAAGAGGGCTATGAGAAGTTCTGTATGGAAAGCTGGTACTGGCTCAACGACTATGCCCTGTATATGGCATTGAAATTCCATTTTGACAACCAGGAATGGCTGGCCTGGCCGGAGGATATCCGCTTCCGGAAAAGGGACGCGGTGGAGCGGTACAAAGAGGAGCTGAAGGAAGAGATCGATTTCTGGAAGTTCTTACAGTATAAATTTTTCCAGCAATGGAAAAAATTAAGGGCATACGCCAATAGCCAGGGGATCTCCATCATAGGAGACATTCCCATTTATGTGGCATTGGACAGCGCAGACGTCTGGAACCATCCGGAGCTGTTCCTGCTGGACGAGGAAAGCCTGACGCCCCTTAAGGTGGCTGGGGTCCCGCCGGACGCCTTCAGCGAGACCGGGCAGCTGTGGGGAAATCCCCTGTACCGCTGGGATGTACAGGAAAAAACAGATTTTGCCTGGTGGAAGGAACGGATGAAGGCATCTGGACGGCTGTATGATGTGGTCCGCATCGATCATTTTATCGGAGTGGTCCAGTATTATGCGATCCCGGCGGGCGCCGAGGATGGAAGGACGGGAGAATGGCTCAAGGGACCTGGGAAAAAGCTGACGGATGCCATCGGCCAGGTGATCGGAGACACAAAGATCATCGCCGAGGACCTGGGGATCTTTGTACCGGAGGTAAAGGCGCTTTTGGAGGAGACCGGTTATCCGGGCATGAAGATCATCGAATTTGCCTTCAGCGGAGACCGGTTCAATGAGCATCTTCCCCATATGTATACGCCAAATTCCGTGGTTTATGGAGGTACCCATGACAACGAGACGCTGGTGGGATATTTTAAGCCGGAAGAGCGCCAGTGGTGGGAGTTACAGTATATTGCCGATTACATGGGTGTTTCCCATCAGGACCAGGTGGTGGACCGGGTCATGTTCACGGCCTACGGCTCTGTGGCCAGCGTGGTGATCTTCCAGGCCCAGGACGTTCTGAAGCTGGATAACTGGGCCAGGATGAACACACCGGGAACGGTGGGGAGCAACTGGAGATGGCGGATGCGCCCCGGTGAGCTGAATCAGGGCCATGCGGATCATCTGGCCTGGCTGGTGGATACCTTCGGGCGGTTTTAGGGATGCGCCAGGAAGGGCGATGGACAGCAGGAGACTGCCGAAGAAGGAAAAACATCCTGGTTTATTGGAATTGTGAATAAAATAACGATATCTGAAAAATCTGAGGATGACTCCTTGACAAAGTGTGAATGACTTTATATAATAGGGCTTTCCCGTTGACAGAAAACTTTGTAAAAGGAGATATGAATCATGAATAAGAACACAACAGATATCACATTATCAGCTTATTTCAATGACATTGTCATCGGATATTATGAGGATGAGGCGCTGGTAAAGCAGCTTGGCAGACAGCTGGGCTTTGATGTGGACATGGATACGTTTATGGCCGTATCGTTCCAGTACCCGTCCGATATGAATGTAAAACCGGAGGACCGGGAAAGGCTTACGGATGCCGCCCAGGCGGTGATCGGGCTTTCGGAGATCAATAGAAGGATCACGGGAAAGCAGATCATCACCTGTGATTCCGGTGTATGTGTAATCCTTATTACCCATGATAAAGCAGAGATGCGCCGGATCCTGGATGCGGTGAAGACTGTGGCCGCCGAAGAGGTGGGGAGGATCGTTTCCGACCAGAGGATCCGGGTGGGGATCGGTACCATTGAAGGCGGGATCAAGGGCATCCGGCATACGTACAGCAATGCACAGGATGCAGTAAAGGCTGGAGAGATTTTTAAGAAGGACCGCGTGATCCTGGAATATATGGGCATGGAAATATACAGCAGCATCAACCAGATGGTGGTAAGCTTCGGAGACCGGCTCACGAGAACGGTCCTGCGGCAGCTGGGAGAGACGGAAAAACGGGTCCTTTCCCAATATTATAAATGCAAGGAGGATGCTGCGCTGACCGCAGAGGAGCTGGGGATGACCCAGGAGGAGGTAAGGAACAGCCTGGCCCAGGTGAAGGTCAATACGGGTCTGGATGTAAACGATACCGAGGACAATTTCAAGCTCCATTTCATAACCATTGCCAAGAAAGTGCTGGAAAATGACGAGAGGATCCGGAGAAACCGCTGATCCATAAAAAATAATGAAAAAGCAGCCGTCCGGCTGGGAAATGACCCGCCGGACGGCTGCTTTCTATAATTATGGGGTAAGGTATGAACAAAAGTTATGCGGCAGTCCGTTTGTTTTTTCGTGCGAAGAAAATGAAGCCAAAGGCTGCAAATCCGAACATCATGGCAAAGCCGACGCCGCAGGTGAGGCCGATGCCGCTGGTCAGCCAGATGGGGGTGAGGCCGACGAACACGTCCTTCCAGGACATGATGGCGGAGTAAACGCCGTGGGTATCGCCTGCGCTGGATAAGGAATCCGGATCAACGGCTCTTACCAGGGCAAGACCAGTGGAGGTGTTGCCGGTGGCTGCGCCGAAGGCCATGCAGGCTTTTTCAAACCATTCCTCACGGCAGAAGCGGTATGCCAGATAGAAAATGATTGGGACTGTGAGCACTGCCAGGATCACGGTGTAGATCAGTACGGGCACGATATAGGTGGAAACAAATTCCATATCCAGGGTGGCCATGGCTGTGAAGACGGTGATCTCCAGACAGAAGCCGCTGGCCAGCTTAATGGTCTTTAAGTCCACATAGCGCTCCAGCTTTGTTGCCTTTAAGAACTGCCACAGGATCGCACCGCCGAAGATGCCGTGGAGTACGCTGGGAAGCTCGTTAAAGAACGGGATGTAAGCGCCAAGGAAGCCAAAGAGCTTGCGGCCGATGAAAAGGGCGGTCAGAAGCCAGGCGACCTGTAAGGCCAGGTGGTTGATGCTGATGCCGGTGGTCACCGTATGACCGGAGGCCACACGCTTTTCCTCGGGAAGAACGCCGCCGTAGAAGTAATCCGGCTGCTTTTTAGGCTCCTTTACATAGGTTCCCCAGCCCCTCCGGATACCGAAGTTGACCATGATCATGCCTACCAGCATGGCAACGATGAGGCCAAGAGTAGACAATACCATACCTACGGCCATGTTCCCCTCGATGCCCAGCTTTTCAAAGGCTGCGCCGGCAGCAGCGGCAGTTCCGTGGCCGCCGTGGAAGGAGAATACACCCATGACGCCCCAGCCATCGGGAAGGCCGGGCCAGATCTTCTGTAACAGCCAGCCCAACAGAACGCCCAGGCCCAGCTGCATTCCATAGGAAGTCATGGTCATGCAGGAATAATCCAGGTAAGATCCAAGCTTTTTCCTGTTAATGGTCACACCGAATACGGTGGCGGCCATTACGATGTCGATCATAACGCTGGGGATGGAGCCGAAGCTCTCGGGAACCTCAACGACGCCAAGGATCTGCTGACCCAGTAAAAGGAGGATCAGTCCACCGATCAGCGACGACGGAAGGAACAGCTTCTGGAGCGGTTTGCACAGCTCGCGGACAAAGAAGCCCACGAGGAGGAACACAGCCAGCACCAGGATATCATTACACAGTGATGCAACAGTCATTTCTTAAATCCCTCTGCTTTCGTATTTTCTGAATGTTTATTAAAGATTAAACATTCATTAAAAATCAAACATTCCAGCCGGTTTTGTATCCGGTTTTTTCGTGTCGGTATAGGTTTTCGCGGTCTTATAGTCCACATCGTTGATGGGCCATGTGGGAGCCTTGCCCTCGTAGACCTCCTGAACGCCCATGGCTGCGAAATAGGATGCGCGATGGGCAGCCTCGGTGGTGTTTCCGCCGATGTGGGGATAAATGATCACGTTGTCCAGGGTTAAGAGAGGATTCCTGGGATCCACCGGTTCCTTCTGGATCGCGTCCAGGCCGGCGCCTGCGATGATACCGTCTCTGCATGCCTCATAAAGGGCGGTCTCATCCACGCAGCCGCCGCGGGCCGTGTTGATCAGGAAGGCAGTGGGCTTCATCATAGCCAGTCTTTCTTTATTTACCATGTTCTTTGTCACCGGAGTGTTGGGGCAATGAAGGGAAACGTAATCGCACTCCTTGAAGATCCGGTCCAGATCACGGACTACCTCAACGCCTTCGGGGAAATCACAGGCCGGCTTATAGGGGTCGTAGGCCATGACGTTCATCTCAAAGCCCAGGGCGCGCTTTGCAACGCGGCTTCCGATGTTTCCGCAGCCGATGAGGCCCAGTGTCTTGCCGTTGATGGTGTTCTTTCTTACCTTTAATTTTGCCTTGTAGAAGTCGTCTACCCAGGTCTTGTGGAGAACGGTCACGTTGCGGCTCATTTCCAGGATCAGCAGCATGGCTGTCTCAGCCACAGAGGTGCTGTTGGCCACCGGAGCGTAAAGGGCCTGGACGTTGTTGTCATGACATGCCTTCACATCTAAGGCATCAAAGCCTGCGCCATGGCGGACAATGACCTTTAAGTTGGGGTTGGATTCAATGATCTCTCTGGAGATCGGTGTGATGCGGACGATCATGGCGTCCGGCTGGTATTCCTTAAAGTCTGCCAGAACATCCTCTGGCTCAAAGCCGCGTCCATCGATGATGGTATGGCCGGCATCCTCTAAAAGCTTCCGTCCCTCGGACATGATCTCCTGCGGCAGTAAAATTTTCCAAGCCATAGTATAACCTCCTAAAATTTTTTGTGTATTTTTTTGTGCTTCACGGACGTGTGTCCTTCTGGTTGTCATTATATGGGAATCGCAAAGCAAAATCAAACAAGCAGTTTTGGGCAATATAACAAAAAAATGTTGTGAACATCTCTTAACACATAGAAGAAAACGGATGAAAAGAAACACACATGGGGGAAACATAAGAGGAAACAATAAAATTTTGTTAAAATATGAATAATATATTGCTTTTCCTTTGTTAATACTTGAAATATACTGGAACTAAATAAATATAATAGGAGGGGAAGCCATGAAGGAACCGATCAGCAGATATTTCCAGATGGGAACGCTCACCTGGATGTCGTTTCCAAGTCTGTCAACGCTGGAAGCTGTAAAAAGAGTTGCCGCAGATGAGTATTTTACCGCCGTAGAGGTCCGGAGCTGTAGGGATGACGCGGAACGGGAGGAGGTACGGAGGGTCCTGGAGCAGGCACATCTGACCGTTTACTATGGAGCGCATCCGGACCTTCTCTCTATGAAACTGAATCCCAATGCCGTGGACGAGGCGGAGCGCCAGAGGGCAGAAACATTTTTAAAGCACGCTGTGGATGAGGCATCCTACCTGGGCGCCAGGGGAATGGCCTTTCTGGCTGGAAAATGGGAGGAGAAAACGAAGGAGCGGGCGTACAGCCAGCTTTTAAAGACCACGATCCAGGTCTGCCGTTACGCGGAGGAAAAGGGACTCAAGGTGGAGCTGGAGCTGTTTGATCATGATGTGGACAAGGCGGTGCTCATGGGACCGGCTTCCTATGGGGCTGCCTTTGCGGCAGATGTGAGGAGACAGTGCGGAAACTTTGGCCTTCTGGCGGACCTGTCCCATATGCCGCTGACCCGGGAGACGGCCAGGGAGGTGATTCCGGCGATCCGGCCATATCTGACTCACCTGCATTTTGGAAATGCCGTTACGAAGCCGGGATGTCCCGGATACGGAGATAAGCATCCAAGAATGGGATTTCCGGGAGGCTGCAACGATGTTCCAGAGCTGCTGGACTTTTTACAGGTGCTGAAGGAGGAGGGCTTTTTCCGGGAGGAGGATCCCCTTCCCATGTCCATGGAGGTAACCGTGATGGACGGAGAGTCTGAGGATGCAGTACTGGCCGGCACCAAGCGGGCATTCAACCGCGCCTGGGCGCTGCTTTAAACAAGGAGGATGAAAGAAGATGAAGATCGTTATTTTAGACGGCTATACGGAAAATCCGGGAGACCTGACCTGGGAGCCGCTGGAAAAGCTTGGGCAGGTGACGGTGTATGACAGGATTTCTTATGAGGAGTCTCCGGAGATCGCAGAAAAGATCGGCGATGCGGAGATCGTGGTGACCAATAAGACGCCGGTGTCCAGGGAGACCATGGACCGGTGCCCGGGGATCCGGCTGATCGCCGTCATGGCGACCGGCTATAACATTGTGGATTATACTTACGCCCGGGAAAAAGGGATCCCGGTGGTCAATGTGCCCAGCTACGGGACTCAGATCGTGGGTCAGTACGCCGTCAGCCTTCTTCTGGAGATCTGTTCCCACATCGGATACCATTCCGAAACCGTAAAGGCCGGAAAATGGGAAAAGAATCCGGATTGGTGCTACTGGGATCATCCGATGATCGAGCTGTATGGAAAAACGGCCGGGATCGTGGGCCTGGGCCGCATCGGCCAGGCTACGGCGAAGATTTTAAATGCCCTGAATATGAAGGTGATCGCCTATGATGCCCATCAGAGCCCCCAGGGAGCGGAGCTGGCGGAGTATGTGGATCTGGATACGCTCTGGGCCCGGTCCGACGTGATCTTCCTGCACTGTCCGCTGTTTCCGGAGACCCAGGGGATCATCAACCGGGATACCATTGAAAAAATGAAGGACGGCGTGATCCTCATCAACAATTCCAGAGGCCAGTTGGTGGTGGAGCGTGATCTGGCAGATGCCCTGAACAGCGGGAAGGTTTATGCTGCGGGGCTGGATGTGGTGTCCACAGAGCCCATCCGGGGGGACAATCCTCTTCTGAGAGCCAGAAACTGCATCATCACGCCCCATATTTCCTGGGCCGCCCGGGAATCCAGGGAGAGGATCCTGGATACCACAGTGGAAAATATCCGGGCATTTCTCGACGGATCCCCGGTCCACGTGGTCAATTAAAGGGCCTGGGACGTCCGGGGAGGACGGTCGCGATGCCGGCAAATACTTCTTTTGTAATGGAAATAAAATCCTGGGCATACTGGGGCAGAACGCGGTCCTTGTGGGAGGCGATGACGACCCGGTGGCCGATGATCTCGTTTTTCAGGGTCAGAGGAAAGGCGTTGGCCTCCGGATAGGCGGAAAGAAAGGCCGGAAGTCTTGCCTGCGTGCAGAAAAATGCCCCGTAATCATAGGGAAACAGGGAAATGAAGAGCTCTGTGGACTGGGATTCCAGAAAGATCTTCGGCTTGACCCTGGCGGCCAGGAAGCACTGGTCGATGGTTTTCCTGAGCTTCATGGAGGGATGGGGGAGGAGGAAGGGAAGGCCGGGAAAGGCGCTCAGATCTGTCCCCCGCTCCGAGCGGTTTTTCAGGACGCTCCAGGTGTCCGGATAATATTTTTTTAAAAGATGGTCGGAACAGACCATGTAAATATGATCGTTGAGAAGAGGCGTGGAGTCCAGCTTGGGATTGTCCTGGTACATGACGCCGATGAAAAGGTCCAGTTCTCCGTTGCAGAGCATTTCCTCCATTTCGCTGGAGGATTTATCGCACAGCTCAATGGAGATATTGGGCCATTTTTCATAAAACTGTGGGAGGATGCTGGGAAGGGAGATCTCTCCCCGGTAGGTGGGGATCCCTAACTTCAGGCTGCCGATGCTGTTGGCCGATATATCTGCCAGGCGGTTTACGAATTCGTGTTCCTCTGCCAGGATCTTTACCGCCACGGCGTAAAGCTGCTCGCCCTCATAGGTAAGGGCCAGCTTTGGCTTCCGGTGGAACAGGGAGACTCCGTAGTACTGCTCCAGACGCTGGATGTGCTGGCTTAGGTTCTGCTGGGAAATGTAGAGCTTCTGGGCCGTATTGGTGACGTGGAGCTCCCTGGCCAGTTCAACGAAATAGTAGAGGGTCAGCAGGTTCATAAAATTACCTCCGATCTGAACATATACTGCTTTCATTATAATAGAAGAAAAAACAGAAGTAAAGAATAACAATATTTCTTTGTGGATAGCAAACAGATACATTGTTTGCTATTGTCATAATTCTGTCTTACAATGAAACCAGATCAAGGAGCTGCGGCTCCCGGCACAGAAAAAAAGAGCTTTCAGACAAGGAGAAAATGATATGGCAGTAGGCAAGAGAATCTATTTAAAAAGAAACATGCCGGATCCGGAAGTAATGGAACAGTTTAAAACGATTCCCGCTTCCAACACCTGCGACGTAATGGGAAGAAACGCGGCCATGAATCCGCGGATCCATCTGGTGAGCAGCCCCAAGGCCCAGATGATGGTGGGACCGGCTCTTACGGTCAAGGCAAGAGGCGGAGACAACCTGGCCCTTCATGCAGCTTTAAACATTGCAGAGGCTGGAGATGTGGTCGTGGTTTCCAATGAAGAGGACAACACCCGTTCTCTGATCGGCGAGATCATGATGGCCTATCTTCGCCATGACAGAAAGGTAGCCGGCATCGTCATTGACGGACCTATCCGTGATATCGACGAGATCGGCCAGTGGGATTTCCCGGTATATGCCACAGGGACAACACCCGGCGGCCCTTATAAAGAGGGACCGGGCGAGGTGAACGTACCTGTTGCCTGCGGCGGTATCAGCGTAAATCCGGGCGACATCATTCTGGGGGACCCGGATGGCGTGATCGTCATCCCGAGAAAGGACGCAGCACAGATCCTGGAGGACGCTAAGAAGTTCCAGGAGGCGGATGAGAAGAAGCTGGAGGCTGCAAAGAACGGCACCGCCAACAGAGCATGGGTGGAAAAGACCCTGGCTGCAAAGGAATTTGAGATCATCGACGGCGTATACGAGCCATAATAGTACATACAAAACCTTCCTAGAAAACGGACTGCGGCAGATTCTGTAAAGGATCCTGCCGCAGTCTGTTTTTATGGTTTTATATGTTAAGAGATATTGACTTTTTTTCTCATTTAGATTATATTACAAATGCCCGTACAGGGGCATTCGTTTTACCGAATAGTTAGATAATGCTAATCAAAAAGAACCATGAAATGGATAAAAGGAGATACAAATGAAGCTGAGCAGACTGCCGATCGGAAGCACGGCTACGATCCTCTCTGTGGGCGGAAGCGGAGCGCTCCGCCAGCATTTCCTGGATATGGGACTGATCCAGGGGACAGAGGTGACAGTTGTAAAATACGCGCCAATGGGGGATCCCATTGAGCTGAGGATCCATGGATATGAGCTGACCATCCGGCTGGAGGATGCGGAGAACATTGAGATCAGCGAGCCCCACCAGCCGGTGGATGTACAGAAGAAATCACAGAAAACAGAAAAACATCATCCGGGCTATGGAGAGGGAGGAAAATTCCATAACCGGAAGGAGGAAAATCCTCTGCCGGAGGGAGAGACCCTGACCTTTGCCCTGGTGGGGAATCAGAACTGCGGAAAGACCACGCTGTTCAACCAGCTGACTGGATCCCGGCAGCATGTGGGCAATTTCCCAGGCGTTACAGTAGACCGGAAGGACGGCGTGATCCGCGGCCATGATGATACGCTGATCACAGACCTTCCCGGGATCTATTCCATGTCTCCGTACAGCAGCGAGGAGATCGTCACCAGGGAATTTGTGATCCAGACAAGGCCCAAGGGGATCATCAATATCGTGGATGCCACCAACATCGAGAGGAACCTGTATCTGACCATGCAGCTGCTGGAGCTGGGGATCCCCATGGTGGTAGCCCTAAATATGATGGATGAGCTCTGGGAAAACGGCGGTTCGGTGCTGGTCAACGAAATGGAGGAGGCCCTGGGAGTTCCGGTGATCCCCATTTCCGCCGCCAAGGGAGAGGGGATCGAGGAGCTGGTCCGCCATGCGGTCCATGTGGCCAGATACCAGGAAAAGCCTCTGGAGATGGACTTCTGTAAAAAGGAGGAAGGGATCCACCGGGGGATCCATGCAGTCATGCACTTGATCGAGGACCATGCGGCCCAGGCACAGATCCCGGTGCGGTTTGCGGCCAGCAAGGTGATGGAGGGCGATGAAAAGATCCTGGAGCGGCTGAAGCTGACGGACAATGAGAAACGGATCCTGGATGAGATCGCCAGACAGACTGAGGAGGAGACTGGAATGGACCGGGCGGCCGCAGTGGCCCAGATGCGGTTCGACTACATCGGAGAGGTCTGTTCCGAGACAGTGATCAAGCCCAGGGAGAGCAAGGCGCGTACCAGAAGCCGCCAGATCGACCGGTTCCTGACGGGAAAATATACGGGGATCCCGGCCTTTATCGGGATCATGGGGCTGGTATTCTGGCTGACCTTCAATGTGGTCGGCGCGTTTTTACAGGGGATCCTGGAGACGGGGATCGAAGGGCTGACCGCCATGGCAGACACGGCTATGACAGCCGCAGGCGTCAACAGCGTGGTCCAGTCCCTGGTCATCGACGGGATCTTTGGCGGCGTGGGCGGCGTTCTGAGCTTCCTTCCCATTATCGTAACACTGTTTTTCTTCCTGTCGCTGCTGGAGGACAGCGGCTATATGGCCAGAGTCGCCTTTATCATGGATAAGCTCTTAAGAAAGCTGGGCCTTTCCGGACGGAGCATCGTCCCCATGCTGGTGGGCTTCGGCTGCACGGTGCCGGGAGTCATGGCCAGCCGGACCCTTCCGTCGGAGCGGGACAGGAAGATGACCATTCTCCTGACGCCGTTTATGAGCTGTACGGCCAAGCTTCCGATCTACGCCTTCTTTACAGAGGCCTTTTTCCCAGAGCATCAGGCTCTGGTGATGATCGGGCTTTATGTGCTTGGGATCTTCATGGGGATCCTCATGGCACTGATCTTTAAAAAGACCTCCTTTAAGGGAGAGGCCGTGCCCTTTGTGATGGAGCTTCCCAACTACCGGATGCCGGGAGCAGCCAATGTGGGCCATCTTCTGTGGGACAAGGCGAAGGATTTTCTCCAGCGTGCCTTTACGGTGATCTTCCTGGCTACCATTGCCATCTGGTTCCTTCAGAACTTTGACACGGGCTTTAACATGGTGGCGGACTCCCAGGACAGCATCCTGGCTCTTCTGGCGGGCGTGCTGGCCCCGGTATTCCTGCCGGTGGGCTTTGGGGACTGGCGGATCGTCACAGCCTTGATCTCCGGCTTCATGGCCAAGGAGAGCGTGGTCTCGTCCCTGACGGTGCTGTTTGGAAGCATGGAGGCGCTTCAAGGAACCCTTACGGTTCCGGGAGCTGTTTCCCTGCTGGTTTTCTGCCTTCTTTATACGCCCTGTGTGGCGGCCATCGCCTCGGTGAAGCGGGAGCTGGGCGGAAAATGGGCGGCTGCTATGGCGGCCGGCCAGTGCGTGCTGGCGTGGATCGCGGCGTTTATCGTATACCAGGCGGCACTGCTCCTTTAAATCATAAAAAGCCCTCTCCGAAAGCCGACAGGAATGCGGCGGACGGAGGGGGCTTTTGGCTTTAAGCGGGCTTTATTCCGGGACCTGGAGGCGTTGACAGGCCAGCTCACAGCGCTTTTTGTCATGGGCCAGGCCGATACAGAGGATCTCTCCTTTTAATGGGGCGTAATACTTCTTTTCCAGTATCTGCTCCAGAGCCTCATTTTTCAGCCGTTCCAGGTCGGTTCCCTGTTTAAATTCAATGATCACATGAGGATTTTTTCGATGGAGCGATTCCAGAGTGATATCGCTCCGGCCGTATCCGTTTTCCAGATTGCTCGTTACTTTATAGCTTCCGCGCATGGTCATGCACATACCCAGGAAAAGCATGTGGTAGGCATTTTCTTTGGCATCCAGGTAACTGGTACAGGAAATGACGATTTTTCGGTAAAGTTCCAGAAAACGGTCTGTATCCCTGTGGAGAAGACAGGAGAACATCTGCTGAAGCTCCAGACCATCCATTCCTCCAAGTTCAGTGATCAGGACCTGGAACTCGGACATTACCTCATCATTGGGGATGCGGACGATCACGGTATTTTCGTCCAGCCGTTCCAGTGCCGTTAAATATCCGGAATTTACTAAAAGTCCCCATAGACTGTACGTGCTCCCGCGTTCGACATAAGAGGTTTCCAGGGTAAGCCAGACAGGAATCTGGTTTCCGGAGGCCAGGCGGTCAAAGTCGGTCCAGAAATTCTTATCAGCCTCAGACAAAGTCCTTTTAATAAGGTAATTGGAGGATGTATTGACCCAGTATCCATGGAGCTCGCCAGAATCGGCATAGTTTAAAAGAGACCATGGATTATAAATTTCGATTCCGCCAAACAGATAGCCGTCATATTTACCCTTTACCTTCTGATTTAAGGAAAGGCCAAAATCTTTTAAAAGCTTTTCCGTTTCGGACGATGTAAATCCGAAATAGGAAGCGTACTGACGATGCAGGACTGTATAGACGCGGACGTTATTAAACTGGGAAAAGATACTCTCTTTTGCAACCCTCTGCACTCCGGTCAGAAGGGCCTGATCCAGATCGGGATTTCCTTTCATAGCGCTTCCAAAGAAATTGGAAAAAAAGTTTCCAACAGAGTCATGATACCCGTATTCATAGCTGGACATGACGGGCTGATCGTATTCATCGATCAGAAGGAGAGGGGGTACTCCGTACTGTTCCCGAATGATCTGGCAGAGCAGCCGGATGGAATCTGTGAACAGGACGGGCAGGGAAGCAGGATCCCTGAGGACATCGATCATTGCACGGAAGTCCTGGGCCAGCAGACTGGACTCATCCAGTTTTCCTTTCATATTTTTTTCATATCTCATATATTCCAGATAAATCTGCTTTTTTATAAGAAGCAGCATTTCCTGGGCGGTCGTTCCCTTGCAGTCTTTCAGCGTAAGAAAAATAACAGGGCGTGAATTGATCTGGTTGGCATATTCCGTATCCATAATAGAAAGTCCCTGGAACAGCTGGCGGCTATCCTTTGTAATATCAAAAAACTCACGAAGCATGGTCATGTTCAGAGTCTTTCCAAAACGTCTGGGCCGGGTGATCAGGGTCACTTTATCTCCAGTGTCCAGAAAATCCCGGATCATCAAACTCTTGTCTATGAAATAAAGATTCTGTTTCCGTACTTCGGCAAAATCATCATTTCCAATGGGAAGTCTTTTTTTCATAAGGGTCCGCCTCCTTTTCTAGGAATAGTTTAGCACAGATGGGGGTGTTTTTGGAAGATGTAATTGATGGTCACAGCTATTTTCCTGTGAAGGACAAGGAGAAAACGTGTTGGAAAAGGTTGTAGCAGGATTGGTATAATGTGTATATAAAATCCAGCTGCAGTGGGACATGATAATACAAAATAACCAAAAGAGTATGAAAGGAGGAGAAGTTTCTGACTATGAGGAATACAGAAAACAAAAAAACCAGAGGCTTTTATGGAATGATCGAGGCTGTTGGAAATAAGATCCCGGATTCTATGGTCTTTTTTGTATGGTTCTGCGTGATCATTATTGCAGCATCGTGGCTCTGTTCCATGCTGGGTGTGAGTGCAGTCAACCCATCCACAGGAGAGATTGTGGAGGTGTACAATCTTTTATCAAGAGATGGAATCATAAAGATGCTGACCAGCATGGTTTCTAACTTCCAGACATTATCGGTCCTGGGGCCAGTGCTTGTTTGCATGTTCGGAGTGAGTATCTGCGAAAAGTCGGGACTGTTCCGTGTGATCCTGCAAAAGATCGTGGAGAGCTCCCGGGGATCGGATCTGGCAGTTATCGTTATTTTCTGTTTTGTGGCTGTATTGGCAGATGCCGCCGGAGGAACCGGGTATGTGATCATGCCTGTTCTTGGAGCCGCGCTATTTGCGTCTCTGGGTAAGAATGCGGTTGCGGGCGCACTGTGCGGATATGCAACAGTTTCCGGCGCGTTCTGTGCCAATTTGATCCTGACCAATATGGACATTGTCAATTGCAGCTTTACTGTGGAGGCGGCGCAGACGCTGGATCCGGATTTTACGGCATCTCCCGCCATGACGTACTTTTTTTCGGCAGTCTCTGTGTTTATACTGACTGCGGCCTCTGTATTTGTTACCACCAGGGTGGTGGAACCGAGACTTGGGAGACGCGCCGGTGCAGTTTTTACGGAGCGTCAGATCGCGGTGCTGACGCCGGAGGAGAATAAGGGACTCCGGGCAGCGCTGGTGTCAGTTCTTATTTATGCGGCGGTACTCCTCATAATGTGCATTCCGACCGACGGATGGCTGAGGGACCCGGAAAGCGGAGGATTGGTGATAGCAGCCGCTCCTCTGATGAAGGGGCTTCCATTTTTCATCGCTTTGCTGTTTTTTATTCCTGGTGTTGCCTATGGATTTAAAAGCGGGACATTTAAACGCAGCAATGATCTGATCGAGGCCATGGGAAACGCCATGGCGGATATGGGACCGTTTGTAGCCCTTTGCTTTGTTATGGCCCAGTTTTTAAAATATTTTGAATGGTCCAATCTTGCAATAATCCTGGCGATCAAGGGGGCAGTTCTCCTTCAGAATTCTGGTCTGCCGGCACTGGCGATCATGATCCTTTTCATTTTCCTCTGCGGCTTTCTGAATCTGTTTGTGGGAAGCGCTTCTGCAAAATGGGGACTCATGTCATCGGTATTTGTGCCCATGTTCATGCTGCTCGGGTATCATCCGGCTGTCACGCAGATGTGTTTCCGGATCGGAGATGCGGCCAGTGACCCGATCACCCCGGCGTATGCATATTTCGGAATGCTGTTGGTGCTGTGCAAAAAATACGATAAGGATTTTGGATTTGGTACGCTCATATCCAGCATGCTTCCATATTCCATCGCATTTTTCATTTGCTACATTACCCAGTTTATCGTATGGTACGTTTTCAGGATCCCCCTGGGACCGGGTGCTGGATTTATGCTGTAAAAAAATATAACCATTCAGGAGGAAAGATTTATGATGACGATTTCACAGATCAAGGAAGATTTAAAGCAGTATGACAGGAAGCAGTTATACAAGGACAAAGTGACAAAAATGCAGTACGAGATGAAGAAAATGGGAGTAGACGGGATTATCTGCTTTAAACCGCAGAATACCTTTTATCTTTCGGGCTTCAATCCGATCCTTTACAGCCATCCAGTGGTGGTACTTGTACCGGCAGAGGGAGAGGCGGTCCTTCTTGTCCACAGTCTGCGGGCAAGGCATTCGGCAGATGAGGCAGCCATTGAGGATATCCGCCTGTTCGGTGCATGGGCAAACCAGAAGCCCATTGCTGGAGACGCTTACGGGGCTATTGATATAATCGCAGACGATATCAAGATCAAACATAAGGTCCTGGGATACGAGGGGGATTTCCTTTCCCTGAACCAGTATAATAAATTACAGGACATTGTAAAGCCGTCTAAAATGGTTGATGTTTCTGATTTTTTGAAAAAATCAAGAAATATTAAAAATGAGTATGAGATCGGTCTGCTCCGGCTGTCAGCAAGCCTTACCAATGTGGGAATGGAGGCGGCTGTTGCCAATATCCGCAGGAGCGAGGCGGAGGCAAGTATTGCCGCGGAGATCGCCATGCGGGAAGTGTGGGCAAAAGAACTGAGCGAATATGAGATCAGTTCCTTTGGAAATACAGAAGGCGGAATCGTTACGGCATTATGGTGCTATTCAAACTCCGGCTATCGTGTTCCCTATGGCTGCGAGTGCCCGGGAAACCGTGTTCCTCTGGAGGGGGAGGTGTGCCTGCCGGTCTGCTGGGCGGCTATTGACGGATACCATACAGAAAATGAACGCACAATCATGATCGGAAAAATCCCGGAGCATTATGAAAAGGCATACGACGCGATGCTGGCTGGACGCAGGAATGTGTTTGAAATCATGAAGGCGGGAGTGAAGATCGGGGATATTTATGATGCTGGTGTTGCCCCGTACATTGAGGCTGGTTTTAGAGATTATCTGCCGGGGCGGATCGGCCATGGCCTGGGAATGAGTCTGCATGAGTTCCCATCCCTGAATAAGAATAATGACATGGTGCTGGAAGAGGGTATGGTCGTTACGGTTGAGCCGGGCCTTGTGTTTGCCGGATGGGGATCGGTACGTCATTCCGATACGGTGGTGGTGCGCAGGGATGGAGTCGAGATACTGACCAGATCCCCGCAGGAAGGTGAGGACCGTCTGGTACGCTGATGTGTTGGCAGGAGATAAGAAAGAGGCGATGAGAAAGATGAAAATAGCAGTACTGGGGCTTGGAAAAATTGGCCATAACACCGCTGCTTTGCTGGTGAAGCGGGGATTTGAGGTTTCCGGATTTACCAGAGATATGGACAAGGCAAAGGCAGTCAATGAATATGGCATCACAGTAACAGGTTTTATTGAAGGGAATTTTAAGGTGAGGGCCACCACAGATATAGAGGAGGCGGTTAATGGGGCAGAATTCCTGGTTGTCACCACAACGTCCAGGGGTCATAAACCCATGGCAGAGCTTCTGAAAGGGAAGCTCCAGCGGGGACAGAGGATCGTTATCATTACGGGAAACTGGGGAGCCTATGAATTTTACAGCGTATTAAAGGACGAGGTAAAGGAAAAGGATATCATTATTGGTGAAACCAGCGGAAACCTTGCAGCGTCTCCAACGCTTACATATCCGGCTACCACATTTATGAAAACGCCAAAAAAGAGCATGAGCTTTGCCACGATTCCCGGATGTGCCGGAAGCCGGGTCGTGGAAGATCTGAAGGAGGCATTCCCCGAGTTTTACGCAGTGTCCAGCGTGCTGGATACGTCATTGAACAATACAAATCCTCCAGTCCATGTGCCATTCTGTATATTTAATATCACACGGATGGCCAATGGAGAGGATACACAGTTTTATGGACAGGCCCTGCCCCAAATCCTTCTGGATTTTGCCATGGCGGCAGATGCGGAGCGTTGTCAGGTCGTAAAGGCCGTTGGAGGCGAACCGAAAACCATTCTGGAGCTGATGAATGCGGCCTGGAAGGTCGATTATGACAATATTAAGGAACTGGGATTGGAAAATCCGAGTCTGAAAAGCGTAAAACTTCCTAAAACGCCGTATCACAGATTCCTGACAGAGGATGTACCATACGGATATATGGCGGTCAGCCGCCTGGGGAAAAAATATGGAGTACCAACACCGAGGATCGACCTTCTGGTGGAGGCGTACAGATACCTCCTTGCAGACAAGGCTGAGCTGGACGGACCAGAATTTAATGTGGATCTGAAGGAGATATTGTAATAACAGACAGTATGAGGAAATACTGCCAGACAGGCTGGATGCCCGAAGACGGGGCATCCGGCCTGTTTTTTAGGACAAATTGACAGAATAAACAAAAAAATATATAATTTATACAAATGTATCTGGAAAAATTGATCAAAAGAGGGAAATATGAATTTAAGAAATTTGGAGTATTTTCTTGTGGCGGCCGAGGAGCTTAATTTTACCCGTGCGGCCGATAGGCTGTTCATTACACAGCAGTCCCTAAGCCACCATATTCAGAAGCTGGAAAGCGAGTTTGGAACGCCGTTATTTGAAAGAACGCCGCCAATGACCCTGACCCCGGCCGGAGCGTGTTTTTTAAGACATGCGAAAAAGCTGATCAATTCTATGGACGAAATGGAGCTGGAGATACAGGATATTAAAGATTTTAAAAAGAGCGAGCTGACCATTGGGATAACCAGGGCCAGGGGCGCTGTCTATCTTCCTATGCTGCTTCCGAGATTTGCTGAGGCCTTTCCGCAAGTAAGGATCAATCTGGTGGAGGAGAGTTCTGCCAGACTGGAAGCCGTTTTGCGGGAGGGAAAAGCAGATCTGATCATTGGCATGCCTCCCCGCGGCGTTCAGGGAATCACCAGCGAGATCGTATGGCATGAAAAATACCTGCTGATTGTACCATGTTCTGTGGTCGAGAAGTACATCCCGGAGAAGAAGGAGTATCTGATGGAGCATCCAGGCCGTGTTACGTTAAAGGATTTTGAAAAATGTCCGTTTTTATCGGTACAGAGGGATATGCCTGTGGGGAGGCTGTTTTGGCAGAGCTGCCTGGAGGATGAAATAGAGCCCCATGTGGTCTTGGAATCCAAGAATAGTGATACGGTACTGGCCCTGTGTCTGGAAGGTATGGGAGCCCTCGTTTGTCCGGAGATGTTTCTGTATCCATACCGGAATCAAAGTGGAGGGTACATGGAAACGGAGGTGATGAAGTTTCCCATGGGAAGGAGCGATCAGATTGCCGTTAGCTACCTGACAAATAAATATCTTTCCATAGGAGCCAGGAGATTTATCGACCTGACCAGAGAAGTTGGGAAAGCGATCCAGGGCGGATAAAAAAGTCAGAATTTCGTAAGAGAAAATGCCGGAAATGCCGGAGTTTCGCCGGACTCTGTTTCTTGACAGCCGTTCTCCCAGACGATATAATGTCTCTGTATATAACGGCGGCGGGGCAGAAAGAGCGATTGGTTCCGGCGGCGTGTAAATAAAGAAGACAGAAGGGGAATCAATATGGATCAGGGCAAGCAGACCAAGGAAAAAGCGGAGAAACTGGCAGTGATGAAGAAACTCAGCACATCAAAGGAGCTTTTTGTGCTCATGTCCCTCTGCACGAAGATGCCGTTTGTAATGTGCGACCCGGAAACCTTTGACGATGAGGTTTTCTTATATGAGAAAGAGGAAGATATCAAGCGGGAGGGACAGCGGTTCCTGGATCAGAAGATCCCGCTCCAGATCGCAAAGATCGATAACAAGCAGTTCCTGCATTTTTACAGCAACCTGTTTACCATGGGCGTCAACTGCCTGGTATTCAACGGCTATATGGAGGACGAGTATAAGCTGCAACTGGCGGATCTGGTGAACCGTCCGGGACAGAATTTAAAGGAGGGGCAGATCTGGGTGGAGAATCCGGGCCTGCATCTGACGGCGCTTTATTTTATGCAGGAGGTCCGCAGACAGAAATTTGAAAAGCTCCCCAAAGAGCTCCAGGAGCTCCAGGAGGAGATCCTGGCAGATTATGGAAAGGGAACCTACCTGGCTCCGTTCAATGAGGAAAACGGCGTGCCGCTGTTAAAGCAGCAGAACGGGGATTCCTACCAGCCGATCTTTACGGACATGCTGGAATTCAATAAGTTCAACCGGGAAAATTTCTTTAAGGCATCGGTGATGACGGCGGATAAGATCACAGGAGCCCTGGCCAAGGGAGCCAGGGGCGTGGTGGTGAACCCCATGGGAGTAAACCTCCAGCTTCCGATTACAAAGAGAGCTGCATCGGGTCCGGCAAAGCCTCTGGACCCGGCAAAGCTGGCTGAGGCGGCAGTGGCCGAGGCGCTGAGGGAGCCGGAAAAGCCCGAGGTTCCGCTGGGGGACCTGGGAAACAGCGGGGAATGATCTCCCGCAGAAGGGAAGGATTTTAATGAGGAGAAATGAAAAGTTTCTGACCGCCATGGCGGCGGCCTTTATGACTACGGCAGCCGTGTCCTTTTCATCGATGGCGGCTGTGGACACGGATTTCCACCGGTTCGTGGTGGGGACCATTATCAACGGCGTACCAGTGTCTGGAATGACCACGGCTGACGCCGAGGCGTACATAGAGGGGTATTTTAACGGCGGCTATACCCTGGAGATCGAGGATACCGAGGGAGTCCGGGAGGCGATCACTGATACGTCCATTGGCTATACCGTGGACGTGACCGGGGACCTGGAGACCATTTTGAAGGAGGAGAACGACGGCGGCAGAGTCAGCGGCCCCGGCGTGGAGCACCGGTATACGGTGGACGCAGAGCTTAAGTACGACGAGGCAGCCCTCCGGGCGCTTCTGGAGAATATGGCATTTGTAAAGAACGCCTCTCCCACCAGCGACGCCTATATTACTCCTTATGAGGAGGGAAAAGCCTTTTCCATCGTTCCGGAGGTCCAGGGAACGGAGATCGATATGGATAAGCTCATGGCAGCGGTGAAGGATGCCTTAAATTCCCAGACCCGGCTTTTGAAGGTGGAGAATCTGGACTGCTATAAGACGATCCAGGTCACTGCGGACAATGCGGATCTGAACCAGATGTGCGCCAATTTAAACCGGTATAAGGACATCAATATCACCTATGTATTCGGCGACCAGCAGGAGATCCTGCCGGGACTGGAGGCAGTCAAATGGATCGACGGCGTTTCCGGGTCCACAGTCCAGGTGAACCAGCAGAAGGTGGCGGAGTATGTGAAATACCTGGCTGATAAATACGATACCTATGGAAAGCCCCATACGTTTACCAGCACGTCCGGACGCCAGGTGTCTGTAAATGGCGACTACGGCTGGCAGATCAACCAGGCAGAGGAAGCGGTGGCTCTGACCAGGATGGTGCAGAACGGCACCAACCAGACCAGGGAACCGGCATACAGCCGCACAGCGGCCAGCCGGACCGGGAACGATTTCGGGACCACATATGTGGAGGTGGATATGGGCCTCCAGCACATCTACATGTATGAGAATGGGACTCTGATCGCAGAAGCGCCCATTGTCACGGGAAACGTGGCCAAGGGCTGGACCACGCCGGAGGGGCTTTATACCCTTTATTATAAGGAAAGGGACCGGGTGCTGCGCGGGCCGAAGCGGGCGGACGGAACGTATTCCTACGAGAGCCCTGTGTCCTACTGGATGCCCTTTAACGGCGGCATCGGACTCCATGATGCCAGCTGGCGCGGTAAGTTTGGCGGCGAGATCTACAAGAACAACGGCTCTCATGGCTGTATCAATATACCGCCGAAAACGGCAGCCGTGATCTACGAGCATGTATACAAAGGAATACCGATCCTCTGCTTTTATTAAGCGGGAATAAGAGGGTGTCCGCGGGAAACTGCGGACACCCTCTGTTGCAGAAAATACGGGAAGAGGGAAGCTTTCCCGGCTGACAGGATCGAAGGAGGCAGCAAGGTGAACGAAAAGGAAAAAGAGCAGGAAAAAAAATATCTGGAGGCAGTGGATGTTTCTTATTCTTATGGTCTGGCCAAGTCCATGGAACGGATAAAAAGCAATCCGGCGTTGGGATTCAGGACCGCCGGCTCCAGGGCAGAGTTTGAAACTGGAGAAATGCTGAGGCAGGAAATGGAACGCATCGGCCTGAAGGATATCCATAAGGACCGGCTGTGCCTGGATGGCTGGGAGTTCGAAAAGGCGGTGCTGCGGTTTCAGGACGCAGATGGAAGGAACCATGTTTTCCAGCTGGGGGCCTATCAGACCCAGTTTTTGACCGGGGGCTTTCAGAAATTTCCGCTGGTCTATGTGGGGCGGGGAGGAGCCCAGGACTATGCAGGCCGGGACGTGCGCGGCTGTCTGGTTCTGGTGGACATTAACCAGAGGGACGAGTGGTGGATCAACTTCCCTGTGTACCAGGCCCATTTAAAAGGAGCGGCAGCAGTGATCGCGGTCCAGGACAATGGCTATGGGGAGATCGACGGAGAGGCGCTGAACGCCCAGGACATTGCTGGTCCTAAGGATGCTCCGGCGTTTTCCATTTCCCAGAAGGACGCGGCTGTGTTAAAAGAGGCGCTTCAGAAGGAAGAACGGCTTACGGTGGAATTTGACGCCAGTTCCCGGATCCTGGAGCAGACAGAGTCCTACAATATCTGGGGAACGATCCCTGGGAGAGAGGAGGACATGATCCTTTTAAGCGCCCATTATGATTCCTATTATGACGGGTTCCAGGATGATAACTGTGCGGTGGCCATGATGCTGGGGATCGCCAGGGCTCTTCTGGAAACCGGATATCGGCCCAGAAAGACTCTGGTGTTCTGCGCCATGGCGGCGGAGGAATGGGGGATCGTCAATTCCAAATACGATTGGTCCACGGGAGCCTGGCAGCAGGTCTTCAAGCTGCGGCCTGACTGGCCGGGGAAGGTCATTGCGGATCTGAATTTTGAGCTTCCGGCCTACGCCCACAATGCCTGGGACGCCATCCGTTCTACTTATGAATATGAGGACTTTTTAAAGGAATTTGTGGAAAAGCTGTCGGTGGATCCCACGAACGTATATCCCCAGGGGCTGCGGGTCCACTGCCCCATCGAGACCTGGTCCGACGATTTTTCCATGGCTATTTCCGGGATCCCGTCCATGGTCAATGAATTCAGCAGCGCCGGATTTATGGAGACCCATTATCATTCCCAGTTCGACCGGGACGAGTTTTACGACGAGGCGGCATACCGGTTCCATCACGAGCTTTACGGACTTCTTTTGATGGCCCTGGACCGGGTGAACGTGGCTCCGGTGAACCTGGAACGGACCTTCCGGGCCTTGAGAGAAAGTGTCCGCCCGGTGACCGGGCGGGAAGACGAAAATGCATTAAAGACCCTGATGGAGAAGCTGGAGGAGGGAGAGAGGCTGGCCCGGGAGGTCTATGAGGCTGTGCGGACGGCCAATGCCGGAAATGGGGAGCCGGAGCGGGACAGAAGGCTCCAGAGCCAGCTTCTGTATCTCTTTAAAAAGGCCCAGGGATATTTTGTGCGGCTCAACTGGCACGATGAGGTTTTGTTCCCCCACGAGGCGTCCCAGACCAATCTGCGGTATCTGGGTGAGGCGGTCCGGCAGCTGGAGGACAAAAACGTCCGGGGCGCCCTGGAGGCCCTGTACCAGGTGGATAACAACAAATATGCCTTCCAGTTTGACGATCAAGTATACCGCTATTTCACTGAATATGTGATGAACCAGGAGAAGGAACGGCTTCAGTGGGGAGCCGGAAGGATCGTCCATCATCTGGATCTGTCAAAACAGATCCGCAGCCTTATGGAAAAGGAACGGACCAGGAATACAGGGGTGGAGCCAGAGCTGGAGGCATTGAAGGCCATGGAGTGCCAGGCATTGGGCTGCTTTGACGATGATATCCGGTATATGATCCAGGCTGTGGATACGCTGACAGAGGGCTTGAGAAAGGCGAAAGAGGAGTAGGAAAGAGTTATGGAAACCAGTGCGTTGTATCGAGTACAGAGAGAGGATCTGCCCAGACTCCAGAAAATGCTGACAGAGTGCTTTGCGGAGGATCCGCTGTATCATACGCTGATCCCAGATCCGGAAACCAGGAAGCGGCTGATGCCGGAGCTGTTTGAATGCGATCTGAATGAATTTTATGAGACCTGTGAGATCTATGCGGAGAGCCCGGAGTTAAAGGGTCTTCTGGTGGTCTCTGACGAGGCGGAGGAGTACGATCCCATCCGCTTTTATCTGACAGAGGCCTGGGCCTCCTTAAAGACAGACGAGTATCTGATCAAAGAAGACAGGAGCTTAAAGACCCTCTGGAATTTCATCCGGGGACGGGACTATCTGAATTCCCGGTGGACAGCCCAGCTCCACCAGGAAAACCGCCTGCACATCATTTATCTGGCAGTGAGCCCCGGGGCCAGGCATACGGGGGTAGCGGAGATCCTCATGGACGAGGTGATCCGCTACTCAGAGAGCCACCGGATGCTGATCTCCCTGGAGACCCACAATGAAAAGAACCTGTCCTTTTACAGCCATTTTGGCTTTAAGACCTTTGGGATCGTGGAAAAGGATATGGGACTGAAGCAGTACTGCCTGGTGCGGGAGCCGCAGCAGGCGCAGACTGGAGACCTGCCCTGGGCAGACACAAGGAAGGGATAGAAAACGGAAAACCTCCGGGGCTGGCAGGCCCCGGAGGTTTTCAGGTATATATTGAGGAATAAACTTGCCCTTACTGGCAAATGGGCAGCAAAGTAAGGAAATTATCTCTGAACACGGCCGGATCCGTCGCCGCCGGCTAATTTTGTAACCTCGTCCACGGAAACCATATTCATGTCTCCCTCGATGGAGTGCTTTAAGCAGGATGCGGCAACTGCAAATTCGATGGTGCTCTGGGCGTCATAGCCGTTTAAGCATGCATAGATCAGGCCGCCGCCAAAGCTGTCGCCGCCGCCTACGCGGTCAACGATGTGCATCTTGTATTTTTTGCTGAAGTAGTAATCGGTTCCGTCATATAACATGGCAGACCAGTTGTTGTCGTTGGCGGAAAGGGACTCACGGAGTGTGATGGCGACCTTTGTGAAGCCGAAGCGGTCGGCTAACTGCTTTGCCACGTCCTTGTAGCCCTCATGGTTTACAGTACCAGTGGTCACGTCAGTATTGGCAGCCTTGATGCCGAATACGTCGGAAGCATCCTCCTCGTTGGCGATGCAGACGTCCACATATTTGCACAGCTCGCCCATTACCTCGCCGGCTTTGGCCTTGGACCACAGCTTATTTCTGTAATTTAAGTCGCAGGAAACGGTAAGTCCCAGCTCCTTGGCTTTTTTGCAGGCCTCTAAGCAGATACCGGCAACGGTGTCGTTGAGGGCCGGGGTGATGCCTGTGAAGTGGAACCAGTCGGCGCCTTCAAAGATCTTTGCCCAGTCGAAGTCCTCCGGGGAAGCCTCGGAGATGGCGGAATGGGCACGGTCATAGATGACCTTGGACGGTCTCTGGGAAGCGCCCTTTTCCAGGAAGTAGATACCCACACGGTCGCCGCCGCGGGCGATGTCCTTTGTGTCTACGCCGTATTTTCTTAACTCGTTGACAGCAGCCTGGCCGATCTCATGCTTCGGAAGCTTTGTAACAAAAGCGGCGTCCATGCCATAGTTTGCCAGGGAAACAGCCACGTTGGCTTCGCCGCCGCCGTAGGTGGCGCCAAAGCTGTTGGCCTGAACGAAACGGTAGTAGCCCTCGGGAGCGAGACGGAGCATGATCTCACCAAATGTAATAACTTTCTTTGCCATGATAAAATTCTCCTTTACTTCTGAACTAAATGTACTGCGAATCCGCCGATCTCATCCTCCAGATAAATGGCGGTCAGCTTGTCGCCTTTGAATTTTGCGGTTTCTTCTTTGAATTTATAGCCCATCATTTCCAGATAATTTTTCGCACGCGCAACGGAGTTGGTGGAAACTGCGATGTGGCCCTTTGCGCCAAGGCCCGGCGCTTTCATACATTCTACGGCTGTTCCGGCAAATACGGAGCTGTTTCCGGACTTCTTTGTGAAGCCGAAGAGGCCGTCGAAGGCAGAGGCTGTCTGGTCTGCCTGCTCCTCGTTCTCACAGTTGATGCCGATATGGGCCAATTCAAAGCCCAGCATGGTCTGGACGGCTTCCTTTGTCAGATCGCGGATCTTATCGAATTCTCCGGCTGCAACCAGATCTTTTTTCACCATCCAGCTTCCGCCGCAGGCCAGGATCTTATCGAAGGCCAGGTAGGAATTGATGTTCTTTGCGTTGATGCCGCCGGTGGGCATGAATTTCATCTGTGTATAGGGAGCGGCCATGGCCTTGATCATGTTGATGCCGCCGGCCTGTTCAGCCGGGAAGAACTTCACCACATCAAGACCGAGAGAGATGGCCATTTCCACATCGCTGGGATTGGAGGTGCCGGGTGTTACCGGGATCCCCTTATCGACACAGTATTTTACTACTGTGGGGTTCAGACCGGGGCTTACGATGAATTTTGCTCCGGCGTTCACTGCGCGGTCCACCTGCTCGGTGGTGAGGACTGTGCCTGCGCCCACTAACATGTCTGGGAATTCCTTCGCCATGATGCGGATGGACTCCTCAGCGGCGGCGGTGCGGAAGGTAACCTCTGCACAGGGCAGTCCGCCTTCGCAGAGAGCCTTAGCCAGGGGGGCGGCGTCCTTGGCGTCATCAAGGACCACCACCGGAACGATACCGATCTTCTGGATCTTTTCTAAAACTTCGTTCATATTTCGTTTCTCCTTTGCTTTATTTAATGGAAAGGGATATAAAAATTCGGGTCACAATTCTGTCATGCGGTACAAGGTTTCACAATATGAAACTCAGTTCCGTATTGCGATATTTACTAAAATAAATTATACTCGCCGGCCTTTAAAAGTCAATAGGAAAAAGTAATTTTGTTATCCTTCCCTTACACAGAAAAATGTGATAAAATGAACGCTGAGATAACCGGGAGGACGGGGTCGCCGCCGCGCCCGGAATATGCGGATGCCGGGGAAGGAGACCCGGCGCCGGGGATATATGGAGCTGCGGGCCGGACTGGCCGGACGCCTGAGGCCGCAGCTGTCATGAAAGGACGATTATGGATCTTAAATTTGAGAATTTCCGTGCGGAGCATGTGGAAACGCTGGCAGGATATTATGGAAAGCGCCATGACCGGACCTGCGACAGCACGATCATGGACAATTTTCTCTGGGGAGGCTATTACCACATCCGTTTCTGTGAACGGGATGGAAAAGCTGTCCTCTGGATCATGAACATCGACGGAAAGGACTACGCTGCCCTTCCGGTCTGCGGCCTGGAGGACCTGCCCCATTATTTTAAAGAGCTGGAGCAGTATTTTAATGAGGAGCTCCATCTGCCGCTGGAGATCTTTCTGGCGGATGAGGAGGCGGTGGAGTATTTAAGGCTCCCAGAAGACCGGTATTCGGTGGAAGAACTTCCGGATGCCAGGGATTATATTTATAGTGCGGAGTCACTGAAGGTTTTATCCGGGAAAAAGCTGGGGAAGAAGAAAAACCACATCAACTATTTAAAAAGAGAGTACGCCGGCCGGTATGAGTACAGGACCCTGTGCTGCTCCGACGGTCTGGATGTGTGGCAGTTCCTGGATAAATGGAGAGCCCAGAAGGGACAGGAGGTGGAGGGCCACCTGGACTATGAGGTGGAAGGGATCCACGATATATTAAGAAACTGCAGTGCGTTCCATGTACACATGGGCGGCATTTACATCGACGGCCGGCTGGAGGCCTTTGCCATCGGCAGCTACAACGAAAAAGAAAAAATGGCCATTATCCATATCGAAAAGGCGAATCCGGAGATCCGGGGGCTTTATCAGTTCATCAACCAGCAGTTCCTGATCCATGAATTTCCCGAGGCGGAGATCGTGAACCGGGAGGACGACATGGGGCTTCCGGCGCTGCGCCAGGCCAAGCTGTCCTATGAGCCCATGGAATTCGCCAGAAAATTCAGGATCCGGCAGCTGTGGCCGGAGGAGGGCCGGGGGAAGGAAGAAAACAGGTTATGATCCGATATCTGGAAGCAGAAGAAAAAGGAAGGACAAGAGCGCTCTGGAACGAGGCGTTTCCAGAGGATTCCGTATCCTTCGGAGACTATTATTATAAGGAAAAAACAAAGGACAACCGGATCCTGGTCTGTGAGGAGGAGGGGCGGATCGTGGCCATGCTCCAGAGGAATCCCTACGCGGTCTCCATGCGGGGGGATGTGAGGACCTGCGACTATATCGTAGGCGTGGCAACGGCGGTCAGCGAGCGTCACAAGGGCCATATGAGGAGCCTGCTGCTGACCATGCTGCGGGACATGCAGGAGGAGCGGATGCCCTTTGCATTTCTGATGCCTGCCCGGGAATCCTTGTATTATCCGTATGATTTCCGGTTTGTTTTCGACCAGCCCCGGTGGGTCCTGGGCTACAATAAGGACCTTCGGAGGACGCCTCTGGAGGGGAGCGCCCTGTATAAGGAGCTGGCCGACTGGCAGAATGCCTGGCTGAAGCGCCAGTATGAGGTGTTTGCCGTCCGGGATCCGGCTTACCTGGAACGGATGGAAAAGGAGCTGAAGAGTGAGAACGGCTTTGTGAACCTGATCTATGAGGACGACTGGTTCATCGGCATGGAAAGCGAATGGGGGCTTAAGGAACGGGAGCTGCGGTATCTGTATACAGGGGAGCGCTACCGGACCCTGGCGGGTACAAAGCCGGCCATCATGGCCCGGATCGTATGTATGCCGGAATTTGTAAAAAATATCCGCCTTTCAGAGGCATGTCCGGAGGATGAGGTGACCGTTGAGATCGGGATCCATGACCTGTTTATTCCCCAGAACCAGGGCGCATGGATCTGGAAGTTAAATAAGAGCGGCTCTGAGATCATCCAGGAATCCCGGTTCATTGCCAAGGGAAAAATGGAGGTGTTCACCATCGCAGAGCTGACCCAGTGGCTGTTCGGGTATGCCCTGCCTGAGCAGGTGGAAAACGTTCCTTACGGCCAGTATATCGAGCCGTTCCACGGAGTTTTTCTGGACGAGGTGGTTTAGGGGCCGTTCCGGGGCCGGGGGGATCCATTTCGGGTGTTCAGCCCGGGGAAAGGAGTGCCAGAGATGACAGAACGCGAAACTTTGAAGCAGTGGCTTTCTGAGAGTGAGAATATCGTATTTTTTGGCGGTGCAGGCGTGTCCACCGAGAGTAAGATCCCGGATTTCCGGAGTACTGACGGTCTGTATAACCAGCAGTATGCATACCCGCCGGAGACCATTCTGAGCCACACCTTCTATATGAGAAGAACCGAGGAATTTTACCGGTTTTACCGGAATAAGATGCTGTTCCCCGATGCGGAGCCCAACCGGGCCCATAAGGCCCTGGCAAAGCTGGAGCAGGAGGGAAGGCTCCGGGCAGTGATCACCCAGAACATCGACGGCCTCCATCAGAAGGCCGGGAGCCGGGAGGTGCTGGAGCTGCACGGCTCGGTGCTCAGGAATTACTGTACAAAATGCGGGAAATTTTATGGCCTGGAGGCGGTCCTGGAGTCAGAGGGCGTTCCCAGATGTACCTGCGGCGGCGTCATCAAGCCGGATGTGGTCCTCTATGAAGAGGGGCTGGACCAGCATACGCTCCAGAAGGCCGTTTATTATATTTCCAATGCCGATGTCCTGATCATCGGAGGAACCTCCTTAACGGTGTATCCGGCGGCCGGGCTCATCGACTACTATGGGGGAAAAAAGCTGGTGCTGATCAATAAATCCGTGACGCCCATGGACAGCCGGGCGGATCTGGTGATCAGCGGTCCCATTGGAGAGATCCTGGGAGACGCGGCCGGAGTTTAAGCTCCGGGACAGAAAGGAGTGACCGGGTATGTATCAGCCGTCAGAACGGCGTTATGAAGGAATGGAATATAAGCGTTGCGGAAGGAGCGGCCTTAAGCTCCCTGCCATGTCCCTGGGACTGTGGCAGAATTTCGGGACTGAAAAGACTCTTAAGGAGCAGGAGGAGATCCTGTGCCATGCGTTCGACCGGGGCATCACCCACTTTGATCTGGCCAACAATTACGGCCATCCGGCCAGGGGACTGGCAGAGGAGAACTTTGGCCGGGCCTTAAAGGATTGTCTGGGACCGTACCGGGACGAGCTGGCCGTCTCCACCAAGGCCGGGTACGATATGTGGCAGGGGCCCTATGGAAACTGGGGCTCCAGGAAATATCTCATGGCCAGCCTGGATCAGAGCTTAAGGCGCATGGGCCTGGATTACGTGGATATTTTTTACCATCACCGGCCAGATCCGGAAACGCCCCTGGAAGAGACCATGGAGGCCTTAAGCGATATGGTGCGCCAGGGAAAGGCTCTGTATGTGGGAATCTCCAATTATAATGCGGAGCAGACTGCTGCGGCAGTGAAGCTTTTAAGGGAGAACCATACGCCGTGCCTGATCCATCAGGTGCGCTACAACCTTCTGGAGCGCCAGGCGGAGGACGGCCTGTTTCCCGTCCTTTCAGAGAATGGCGTGGGCTGCATCTGCTTTTCGCCTCTGGCCCAGGGCGCGCTGACGGACAAATACCTCCGGGGGATCCCGGCCGGTTCCCGGGCGGCCCGGGAGGGGAGCACCGTGGCAGCCAGATATCTGGATGCGGAGACGCTGGGAAAAATAAAGAAGTTAAACGACATTGCCAGAGCGGGCGGCATGACCCTGGCCCAGATGGCCCTGGCCTGGATCTTACGGAGGCCGGAGGTGACTTCTGTTCTGGTCGGGGCCAGCAGTACGGCCCAGCTGGACAGCAGCCTGGCAGCTCTGAAGCTCCCGCCTCTGGGAGAAGATGTGCGGAAGGAGATCCGTGCAGCGCTCGGGCAGTAAAGGACGGGCAGGAAACATAGGGAGGGATCCGATGGAGTATGAAGTAGGAGATATCGTCAAATTAAAAAAGCCCCATCCCTGCGGAAGCCAGGAATGGGAGATCCTGAGGGTGGGTGCAGACTTCCGGCTGAAATGCCTGGGCTGCGGCCATATGGTCATGGTGACCAGGCGGCTGGTGGAGAAAAATACCAGGGGCCTGCGTAAGCCCGAGAAAAAGGAATAAAAAAGAGGGGCTGTTGTAAAAGCGCGGATTCGGCTTTACAACAGCCCCTTTTGCATCAGGCTTTTTTCTTCTTTTCCTTTGGAGTCATCTTAATGATCCCGGCCTTATAGAGCACAACGGCGCAGAGTACCGTGAGGACCATACAGATCAGCACCACAAAGCCCTCCATTCCTGCCAGAGGGAACACGGCGTTGACGCCGAACACCACTAAGAGCGGGAGGATCATGGTCAGCGGCTTTCCTTTGGCAACATAGTCGCCGCAGTCGTTGTTCACGAAGCTTAAAAAGATGCCGCCGAACAGAGCCGGGAGCAGATAGGTGGTGGCCGTCTGCACCGTGGGGCTGGTGAGGATGGGACGTAAGGGCACCAGGAGCAGCACGCCGCCGGCGATGATCAGGGTGGTGACGATGGAGGACACGGCTACGCCGATGGTGGCCACTGCGTCTCCTTCTTCTGTACCGGAGGCTGTGTCGGACATGATCTGGGCATTTACCACAACGGGGACCTTCAGGTTCATGACATTGCCTGTCAGAAAGGTGATATACGCGGAGGAGCCCAGGATCGGGGTATAGCTGAATACCTCGGCGATACAGGTGGGAATGAACACGGCCAGCAGGCCGCTGCCTGCGGTGATGACCTGGGCCGCGCTTTCCGGCCATACGTCGTATACGCTGGAAATGACCGCCGGGATCCCCAGCATGAGTATGATCCCGATGATGATGCCGATCCGTCCGGTCCGGTGAATACTGTCTTCGTATTTTTTATCCATATTGTGTTCCTCCTAAATTAACCAAGTATCCTGATCCAGACCAGCGAGGACGCCATGCCCAGGAGCAGGGTGTTTGCCATGACAAAGTTCCTGAGCCACAGGCATTTGAACCGCTTGATGATCTGTAAATGGATCAGAACGATGATGCAGGACGTAAATACAACGGCCAGGTGTACCTTGCCCTTCATTAACTGCATGGGAAGGAAGGCCTCGATGATGGCCAGGGAAAGAACGCCGGTGATCAGGGCCCCCAGCTCTCCGTGCTTGTTCCTGGCTTTGGTAAGTCCCATCTGGATCTTTTTGCCGAATAAAAGAATGGCAATGAGGCCGCCCATGATGCAGATGCTCATAACGAACATAACGGTGCCGACCACAGAGGCGTCTCCGGCGGCGTTTAAGGCTGCCACGGACTCATAGCCGGTTCCGGTGGCCACCATGTCGGCTGCCATCAGCTCATATGTGACAGAGCCCACCACGGAAAGGCGGAACCAGGACCAGGGTACGCCCAGGACCGACGCCAGGCTGAAAAGGCCGATGACGATGGAAATGGACGGAACGACAGAATAAATGGCGGAGGAGGTGATCACCAGTTTGAGCTTTTCTCTGGTGATCCCCAGCTCCAGGGCGTGTTTGTAGGCTTTTTTCAGCGTGATCAGACAAAACAGGATAATATAGGCGATTCCCAGCCCCACTAGTCCGTAGAGCAGGGGACTGTTCATGATTTCATTAAAGGTCATCTGTGTTCCTCCTTCATTACATGGCGTCCACATAGGTAAGGTCGTCGGGGATCGGGGATACGTAAACGCCGCCGGTCTCCTCCAGCAGCTCCTTTTTGGCCTGGTCAGCCAGGGCCGGGTCGTCAAAGATCCTGGTGCAGGCCAGTCCAATGGCCTTTGCGGCTGCAAGACAGGCTTTTCCGCCGATGGAGGTGCCCACCTGAGCGGTGTACTGCCAGGTGTGGTGGCCGGTGCCCGGGATGGCTGCGGAGGCGGTGAGCTGGGCGGTGGGGACCAGGTAGCTTACATCGCCCACGTCGCTGGAGGCGGTCAGCACCTTCTGGCGCATCAGGGGGCTGTAAGGGATCACAACGGAATTTAAGGGCCGCTTTTCAAACTCCTCCGGCGTCATTTTGTGGAGGACAGCCATTTTCTGTACCATAGCCTTTTTGGCGTCCTCCGGCAGGATGGCCAGGAATTTTCTGGCAATGGCGTAATCCTCCTCGTCAAATTCGGGGCCTCCCATTTCCACATAGGCGTCAGAAAGCACCTGGAAGGCGGTGGGGGTGGGGATCACGTCGCTTAAGCCGCCCAGGACTCTGACCTTGACCTCGGTCTCAGTCATAAGAGCCGCTCCCTGGGCGATCTTTTTGATCCGGGCCAGGATCTCGCTGCTCTGGGCCAGCTTAGGAGCGCGCATAAAATACAGCAGGGAGGCATGGTCCTGGACCACATTGGGAGCTTCGCCGCCGTTGTCCAGATAGGCGTAATGGATCCTGGCATCGCTGATCACATGCTCTCTCATGTAATTGACGCCCACATTCATCAGCTCACAGGCGTCCAGGGCGCTCCGGCCTTTTTCCGGGGCTGCGCCCGCATGGGCGGAGATGCCGGTGAAGTCAAAGCGGACCTTATAGTTGGCCACCATGCGGGTCCCCATGGGAACGTTCTGGTCTGCCGGATGCCAGGTGAACATCATGTCCACCCCGTCAAAGCAGCGGGCCTTGGCCATAAAGCCCTTTCCGAAGCCCTGCTCCTCTGCCGGGCAGCCGAAAAATACCAGAGTGCCGGTTTTTCCGCTCTGCTCCAGGTACGCCTTTGCAGCCATGGCGGCCCCTGCGGCTCCGGCTCCCAGGGCGCAGTGGCCGCAGCCGTGGCCAGTGGTATGGCCCTCGTCCGGCACAGGCTCGGCGGTTCCGGCTTTCTGGCTCAAGCCAGGAAGGGCGTCATATTCGCCCAGGATGCCGACCACGGGAGAACCGCTTCCCCAGACAGCCTTAAACGCCGTAGGGATCCCGGCCAGCTCCTTAGTTACTGTAAAGCCGTCGTCCTCCAGGGCTTTTATGATGGCCGCCGCGCTTTTCGTTTCCTGGTAGCCCAGCTCGGCGTATTCCCATACGGCCCGGTTGAGCCCGGTGATGATCTGTGCTTTTTCACGGACGGCATCGCGGATGATTTGTGCATTATCCATAAGAATAACCTCCTATTCCTATAAAACCTTGTATCATTTTGAAAATAAGTATACTGTCTGGATGGATAGATCACAAATATGTTTTATTTATAGGCGGCTATAAATTCCAGCGATGGACTTTAAAAAGAAAAACAGATATAATGGTGCTGGAACCAGGAAGAGATTGATGCCGTACATAGAAGAAGCACAGCAGACAGAGGGAGGAGATGGATCATGACCATACAGCAGCTTCAATACGTTCTGGAGATCGCCCGGTGCGGCTCCGCGTCCAGGGCAGCAAAAAACCTGTTCCTGTCCCAGCCAAATCTGAGCAGCGCCATAAAAAATCTGGAGCAGGAGCTGGGCTTTCCCATCTTTGAAAGGACCTCTGCCGGGATGGAGCTGACGCCTGCCGGTTCCAGACTGGCAAAGGAGGCGTCGGTGATCATGGAGCATTTAAAGGGGATCTCCGATGCGGGGAAAAATACAGAAAGAGCCTGCCGGTTCCGTCTGGTCTATCCCATGTATTACCCGGCCTTTGAGGCGTTCCGGGATCTTTGCAGGGATTACCAGGGATACGACAAGGTGAACCTGTCCTGCGCTTCCGGTACCGGGGTCAAAACGCTGGAGCTCCTTCACCAGGATCTCTGCGATCTGGTGGTCACCATCGACACCAAAGGCCATTATGCGGATTTTAACCGGTACTGCAATCTGTTTCACCTGGAGTACAGGGATGTGGCGGAGGCCTCTTTTTCCGTGCAGCTTTCCAGAAACCATCCGCTTTTAAGGGAAACGCCCTTTGATTTTGCGAAGCTCAAGAATTACCCGTATGTGGCGTATACAGATGGGAACGGAGGAAATTTAAACTGGACGCCCTGGTCCAGCGTGGTCAATCCGGACAAGCTGATCCGGGTCCAGTCCATCGCCTCACGGATTTCCCTGGTGGCCAATACCAACGCTTTCAGCCTTGTATTTCCCCATTCCAGGGCGTATAACGAGGCCAATGGCGTAGTGACGGTCCCCCTGCCCTTTGATCCTCTGATCTTAGGCTATATCTATTCCCGTGATCGGGGATTAGGAGAAGCAGGTGAGGCATATGTGCGGCATCTGAAGGAGCGGATACGGGAGCATTTTGGGGAGGATGGCTAGAAAAACAGAAAATATGCAGAAAGAGAAAAAACATTGCGGAAAACAAGAAGGTTAGTGTATAATTATCATTGGCAAATATAGGAACTATTCCTAAGACAAAAAAGG
>ENA-ORSX01000162-ORSX01000162.1-human-gut-metagenome-genome-assembly--contig:-NODE-162-length-81668-cov-30.676951_pt1 | contig 81668 bp, 137 predicted proteins | sample MGYA00241904_ERZ509172 | MGnify/ENA primary metagenome ERZ509172 (study PRJEB26280, sample SAMEA2338795) | human gut metagenome | biome: human gut; feature: human-associated habitat; material: faeces... | reverse complement strand
CTGGCGGTTGAGCTTCCGGTAGGTAGAGTTGAGGCTCTCGATCGCGTTGGTAGTATAGATCACCTTCCTGACCTCCATGGAAAACTTGAAGATGGGGGATACCACATCCCAGTTGTCATGCCAGCGTTTCATTGAGTTGGGGTACTTTGGCGTCCACTTTTCCGTCACCTTCTCCAGCGCCTCCAGCGCCTTTTCCTCGTTTGCGGCATGGTAGATGGTTTTCAGGTCCGTGGCAAATGCTTTCCGGTCCTTGTCGGAGACGTATTTCAGCGTGTTCCGTACCATATGTACGATGCAGCGCTGCTGCTCCGTCTTCGGGAATGCCGCCGTTATGGCTTCCTTAATGCCCGTGAGCCCGTCCGAGCAGAGAATGAGGATATCCTTCACACCGCGGTTCTTCAACTCGTTCAGAACGCAGAGCCAGTACTTGGAGCTTTCATTCTCCCCGATCTGTATGCTCAGGACTTCCTTTTTACCTTCCAGCGTAAGGCCGAGGATGACATAGGCGGCAAGCTTGCGGATTACCCCGTCCTCCCGCACGGAATAATGGATTGCGTCGATGTAGACCACGGGATAGACTTCCTCCAGCGGGCGGTTCTGCCAGTCTTCAATCTGCGGCAGTATCTTGTCCGTCACGTCCGAGATGAACCCTTCCGAAGCCTCAAAACCATAAATGTCCATCAAGGTATCCGAGATTTGGCGGGTTGTCATGCCTTTTGCATACATGGATATGATCTTCTGGTCAATGCCGGAAATGTCCTTCTGGCGCTTTCTTACCACCTGGGGTTCAAACGTGGACTTCCTGTCCTGGGGCACCTGGATGTCCATGCTCCCGAAGCTGCTGTTGATCCGCTTGGGCTTGTAGCCATTGCGGTAATCATCCGAATCCGACCGTTCTGACCTCCCATAGCCGAGATGCTCATCCATCTCCGCTTCCATCATCTCCTTCAGGGTGCTCCCCAGCAGGTCTTTGAGGGCTTCCTGGATATCCTCCGCAGTCTGGATGTCATACTCTTCCAGGAGCTGATGGACGATGTTCCTTTTCCCCTCCGTCATGACTACTTTGTGTACGGGCTGTTTTTCTCTTCTTGCCATAATAATAGGCCTCCTTATGATAATAGATTTTATCATAGAAGACCTAATGCTTAATAGCTATTTACAGAAAAACTTTCATACTCTCTAACTTTGTGCATGTATAATGACGCAACGAGTGTAAGTAGAAATCCACACCAAGTATTTCTGTGCATTGTTTTACCCAGGAACTTGTGTCTTTTCTCTTTTTCCATATACGTTTAGTTCCATTTACTGTAACTGTTACAAACATCCATTCACTGTTAATACCTTTCTCCTTACGTTCATTCATCCATAAATCAATATATGGTTTTGCACCATATAAGACGAATTTATTAAGCTGTAAACCATCCTTGCCGTGCCCTTTAGCACGAACTTTATCTGTTTTCCACATGGAATCATATACAAAATGGTTATCGTTAAAAAAGTCTGGTCGCATCTGCAACAATTCTCCGTGACGCATACCGGAATAAGCAGCTATAGCAATAGCACATGCGCACTCATATTCCTTACGCTCTACAAGAGTTTCTAAAAGCCCATCCACTTGCTCATCAGTTAATACAGTTTTCTCCCTACGGGCAGTTTTGGCTGGATTTCCAATTTTGCGAATAATGGGTTTATAATTTTCGAATTCTTTTTCGTCATCCAGAATGTCTTGAATGTAATTTGAAAGAGAAGAAAGGCAAGACTTTACACGTCTCATTCTACTAGAACCCCAATTCCAAGTATTGAGAGCATAATTTTGAAATTTAGCAACCTCACGCTTAGTTAATTCTGGAAAGTATTTATTTCCATTGAAGTCTAAACACCATACCCAAAATATTTTAAGATCATTTCGATATCCTTTTATTGTATCTGGGCTTCTATCAATTGATTGAAGGTATTCTAAAAAATCTTCTCCCAATTGAATGTTTTCTGGATTCACCTTTGTCAATTTTTCTGGTGTAACAATTTTATTATAGACTGTAAATCTTGATATTTTCATCACTTCCTTTCACAAAAAGCACCATGAGATTTGACTCTCACAGTGCCTATATTTACTGAATTTTCTCCAGCAATTCTCGTACTGTAATATCTTCGCCAACTGATACACACTGGGCTAGTCGATAGGAGAGTGCATCAATCAATATTTCTACCTCATCAGAGGTTAGATTTATAGTCTTAACTACTTCATCGTACAAATAAATCACCACCAGTTAATTTTAGTCTAGGCATTTTACATTCTTGGCAATCTTAAAAATAATCTCTCTGTGTGCAGGTTTTACCCATTCCTTTTTATCTCCGAGAGCTGATACGCCCTTTCGTTCTGGAACATCCTTAACTTTGAAACTTCCTAGGCTAGGGAGAACAACCTTTTCAGCATTATTATTTTCAAGTTTTTCAATAACAACATCAGCATAAGTAGCTAATACCGCTTCAACATCCTTTGCCTTTAATGTTTCTACTTTTTCAACAATTGCTGCAACAACTTCATTTTTGTTCATGTATTATTAAATCTCCTTATAGTTTCTATTTTTATAGTAGGAGAGCAGTGCGCTCTCCATGCATGTGAATCCGACACCAGGGGCAAAGGACTTCTAAGCCTTACGACCTACTCCCATTCAGGAACCCAGCCTTATCCTTCACGAGTTGGATAAATAAAAATTTGCTTTAATTCAAAATAATCTTATGTGTTTCGTCATGTCCATAAAGTTCATGAAATCCATATATCTTGACAGAAGGTTTACTTCCCTTCATCAATGAATCAGAATAAGAATCGCTTCCGACGAATGATGGAGCAACAAGTATCTCTGCATCATTACAACAGCCTTCACAGCTTGTAAGTTCTTTTCCAGAGTGATAATGTCCCAAAATTACATAGTCCGCAAATGAGCGCCTAAGCATTGATAAATCCTTCAATGATGATTCAATATTCTTGATCTGATGTCCATGTATTGCGATGATTTCAAAGCCTAAAATCGGTATTTCGATATATTGTTTACCTTCTTCAGCTAAATAGATATTAATTCTCGTATTATCCCTGCATAAATCCTTGATGTAATTGCCGATAAGGTATTCAAGGTCTTCATCCATCATCTCATTGGCCTTGCTGCCAAGAACACGTAACTGTGTATGATTTGCCATAGGCGTATGATAATACTCAATAGTTGTGTATGCTGACAACGTATTAAGGAACATTGCAAACAACCTGCTAATATCCACAGTCGCTTTAACTATGGTGCTATCATTTATCCGCAAATCGTTAAGGCGGAGGACTCCCTGGATCATGTCCCCTAATGATACAATATGTAATTTGGAAATATGCTTATCCTCAATGAAAGTAATACACTTATTCGTAAGACACTCAAATCGCTCTTTTGCAATTTCTGGGGAATATTCATTGTTTTCACTTACAAATTTTGCTCCATAATGTACGTCGGCTATAGATAAAAGATATTCATGCTCGTAATCATCTGACACATACTCTAATAGTGGATTAAATTCAGGTAATGGAAGTGATTCGCACAAACTACCTACATATTCGAAATACATCTGGTGCCGCGATTCGTTCCTATCAACACGGTTCCGCTCTACATTTGCAGTCTGTAATTTAATGCGCTCTTTACGCATCTCAGAAAGCTTTTTATCTAATTCGTTTTCTTGGGAATATTTTACAGGATATGAATAGATTTTATTTTTCAGATATGCAGTTCTGAATGAACCACCAAAAATAGTACCACTGGCTTTTCGAACACTATCACTTGAAAGTGGAATATTGTATTTATCTTTAATTTCTGACCAGTCTAAATCTTTAACACCATCTGATTTTAAATCAATATCTTCACAGGCTGCTTCGTAAGATTCTGGCGTTAGACCAACCTTTTTAAGTTCTTCCTCAAAATTAATCAGTATGCCCACCGCCTTTTAATCTTCATCAGATGGAATCACGTCAAGATCTTCGTCGCTCTTTAACTGTACTCCAAATTCAATAGGCTGATTTTTGAAAACATTCAGTAAATCAGATACTTTTACATCCTGTTCAATATCATTTTCGTCAGTATAAGTAATAGTGGTTCCATCTTCAGAGAGGACTCCTTTTACACTTAGTTTATCAGTAATATTCCTCTTAAACTGTAACTTACTTTTTGCCATATAATAAATCATCCTTTCACTATATAATTTCGTCTACTATTCCAAGACGCTTCATTTCATCTGCATCCATCCAGTATTCTTTACGTTCGACCTTTTCATATAAATCAGCATCAATTTTGCTATGGGAAAGAATGTAATCCTTGATTTTTTCTTCGTAATGCTGGCTAAAATCAAATGTATCCTTTACAGCATGAGCAGAACCCTCCATATATTGAGAGCCACTATGTAAAAGTCCAACGCTAAAAGGATGACATATCGTTTCCACATTTGGATTATTTTTACCAGCCATAGCAATCAGAAATCCCATAGATGCGGCCATGGACATAATGTGTATTGTCACAGGAGATTTTGCTTTTTCAATTTGATCAACAAAATTAAATCCGGAATATATTTCTCCGCCAACAGTTGAAATTATTATCTCTATGGGCTTACCTGTTCCATCGTTATCCATTTCGACAAATGGAAGAGTAGCTGTTTCAAGTAAATTATCACTAATCTGTTCATTGATAATAATTTTTCTCTTTTCAAGATTTTTATAGTATTGATATATAATTGGATCTGGTAATCCTTTTGGGGTTAATGCATTTATAATATCATCTACAGTTATTTCGATAGTTCAACCCTTCTTTCTTTACTGCACATCATAATGGAATAATCATATCCCGTTCTGAACATGTCACCTTATATGTTTTGTCATTTCTTGATATTTCATCTTTCAAATGTTTTTTTAGACAATTCTTAGACTCAATAGAACCATGGACCAGAACTAACTGATTTGTCCGCAAATTACTTCCATATCTTAACAGATCATTAAAATTAGCATGTGATGAAAACGACTGCATTGTAATACAATCAGCTCTATTCGGTACAGGCTTTTTATTTATATTGATTGTTTTGTGGGATTTTCCATTCTTGATTCTGTAACTAAGATATGATTCATCATCACCGACATAACCGGAAAAGCAAATCATAGAATTGGTATCACGCAAATATCTATCTAAGTAGGAGAGGACTCTGCCGTTCGTACAGAAACCAGAAGATGAGATACAGATTTTTGGAGTCGTATCCAATACACATGATTGTGAATCTGATTTTTCTCTTATATATTTAACATTTTTCCAATTGTAAACTTTATTCCATAAATCTAAATTATCATTCTGTAATACCTGTCCATAATCATCGCATATATCACAGGTAAGCATTGAATCCACGATAATTGGTGTTGTAAAATTCTCATCATCACCAAACAGAAGAAATAATGTGGTTAACAGTTCTTGAGAACGGCTGAAACTAAATGCTGGCAGCACGAGTGTGCCATGTCGTTCTAACACGGTATCTATAGCTATTCTTAAATGTTCTATGTCAAATTCACGAGTCTTTTTTGAAATTCTTGTATTCAGACCGTACGTGGATTCCATAATTATTACGTCATTAAAATAAGTTGGAATTTCCGTATTCTCGACATAATGATTTTTTGTTTCCAGTGCGCCGATATCAGAAGTATACAGTACTTTCTTCTTTTTAACTCCATCATTTAATATAAGTTGCAATTGTGCTGCCCCAACGCAATGAGAGTTTTTTAACCACTGAAAGCTTACTATATCATCCAATTGGAACAAAGTATCGTACTGATTATATACCGTATAAAGTTTGAATGTATTATAGACATCATCCTCACTGTATATTGGTGCGTAATCTCTACTATAACGTTTGGATAACACCCTAGCTTCGTCGGACAGAATGAAGGAACAATTTAACAATAGGTGTTTTGAGATAATTGATGTGGGATATGTCATTATGATTTTTCCAGAAAAACCTTCTTTTACAAGACGAGGTATCAAACCTATGTGGTCGATGTGACAATGACCAATAAAGATATAGTCAATTTCTTCAGGTTTGAATTTGAATTTCTCTGTATTTGCCTTATAAGATTCAAGGTAATCATTCTTCTGGTATAACCCAGCTTCAAGTAGAATCTGCTTATTTGCAAATTTTATGAGTATCATGCTGCCAGTAACATCTTCGGCATTGTTTCCAACAAACATAATCCCATCAGATTTTAGTTTTGATTTTCCGATGGCCCTGACCACCTTCCATGTTTATTTCGTCACTGGACGATTGTATCTTTTCTGTATCTATACAAACATTGTAATACACGACGATCTTCAACAAGCCAATAACGTTTACATCTGGATTTGTGAGTTTTAGATGAAATCTTTATAAACTCATCATATCCTTTGTCTCCTAACATATCTGCTTCATTTCTTGTGATTTGAAAAATAGTTGGTTCACTTCTTTCCGTTCTATATTTCCCATAATGGGAGAGTAGCAGGTGCCAGCTCTGCCCTGGCGTTCTCTGGAGAATGAGTCCAGCGACTTAATCTGACTTGTCCAACCCGCAATAAATTAATTAGTAACGGTTCCCCTAATAGTAACCTTATTAAATTTTGATTGATTTGTTTTATGCAACACTAATAGCGATACCGTTGTTATAACAGCACCGCTACCAATGATTAATTTATTGATGTCTGGTCGTCACGATAGTTCTAAATTAATTGTATTCGGGGCGAATAATGATACGTCCGCCCCTAGTATACATTTTAAGACTGTCTCCCATATTTATAACCGCTTCGGGCAATAGCGGTGGAGTTTACTCATACAACACTGTATTTTCTTTTGCTCTCCATATAACGGACGCATTTTTGGCTCAAAAAAGCCTTAAAAACAAGCACTTTTTACAATTTAACTCTGCCGTTTTTGTTCGAAATTTACAAGAAACTTATCTCTATTCATTTTATATAAGTAATTAAGTATCTTTCTTGTGTATTTCGTATCAGCATTTTGTGAGTATTTTTTGTTTTTATTAGTTTCCAAACCAAGTGCTGTTTCTATTAACCGATTGATGGTAACAATATTCCCTACTTTTATTTTTTTTAGAGATTCAATTAGATAATCATTATGTTGATATAGTTCAGAAATGTAATCATCCTCAGATATGCTTTTATATTGGAGCGATTTAACCTTTGAATCATACTCTATTATTAATTCTTTGATTTTAGTCATTTGTCGATGATGTGCTTTTCCTTGCATTTTAATAAAAAATTCTGAAGTAGGAGTTGTTTTTGTTGTTGGCGCATTTTGAATTTTATCTAACCAATACTCTAACCAATTCATAGGGCATGAGAGCGTTGTATTGATTCTTCCTTTGAGCTTTTCTTTGGTTACATCAATCTCCTCTTGGGGTAATTCTTTACCATCTTTAGTATACTTGATTTCCCTTGTATATTTCATAAACTCTGGGAAATCACACTTGGTATATTTGATTTTACCTGTCTTTGTAAAACCACAAGGCTTTTTGATAGTCATACACGGCATTTTACTAATACGGTCAATTTCTTTGTTTCCAACAATTTCATACTCTCGTTTACAGCCATCAATTACGACTTGGGCCAATACAGACAGTATTACAAAATTATCATACAATTCATTCAGCCTTTTTTTATCAGGAGTTTCTTTTTGCATCTCAGTCCAATAATAAGTCATTGCGAGCTGAGCCAGGTTACTAGAATACCCAATATCCATACGAGATTTAGAGAATTTATTATCCATAATAGCATAATCCTTTTTGGTATTCTGATATGTAATTCCAGATTCTTTTAATGCGTTGACAATAGTAGGATACTCTTGATAACATCTTTTGGCACAACGTACCATAGTTGCCTGATTTGTCACAAGCATAAAATCACTGTCTTCATCCATTCCGTTGGCTCTATCTTGAATATCAGTAAGAAGACAATTTACGGCGATTATATTGTCGCTAAAAGGGAAGTATTTTTCCATTATGTCAGAGTGAACATTGTGAAGATAGCAGATATTATTCGGACTATTATGTGGATTTCGAAAAGCGGCTAGAAATTCATCATTTTTAAATCTGGTTGTATAGCATTGGATTGTTCCATTTTCTTGTTTCAAGGTTGGGTCTGTCTTATAATCTTCTCCGACAGAATAAAGTAGGAGAGCATACGGATTTCCACATACTGTTAGATTATCTCCATTTACTAGTATCTTGCCTTTTCTTAGCCTGTATACATAATCAAATATAATTTTCTTTTTTTCTTCTCTGAAAAATGAGCTGTTACCAAAATCTTGGTTATGCTTATATAAATCTGCAAGCATCTCATAATGATTTACTTCATTGGCGTATTTTCTAAGAAATTTCTCAAATTCATCATTATCTTTTTTTAACAGTTCCACATAGTTAATACTTATCTGAGCAATTTCTTTAATGTCATCTTTTGTACACGGAAGAGTATTGATCATCTGATAGCTCAATTGTTGATAATTTCCTAGTTTGCTAGGATGGTCCGTCTTGACAATACCCCATATATCACCATCGGCATGAATTCTGTCGCACCAATATTCATAGGCTTCTGATAACGTATTACCCATTAAATTAGCAAACTTTTTCCACTTAATAGCATTATCCGTAGTAATCATCTTGATATCCTTCAAATAATGCCATTTACCAAACATATCCTGAATTTGATAGGTTTGATAATCATATCCACTCTTATTACACCAATCTGCAAAGAATTTTTGAATGTGACTTCTAAAACCACATGCTTTAAATAAATGATTACGTAGTAGAGCCATGCCATTAATACAATCTGGAAGTATTGATGACTCGATTAGCATCATCCCATCCCATATTGTATTTTTAACTTCTCGTTCTTCATCTACAACAATGCATTTTTTTTGCTTTTGCCCATGTGAATCTTCATATTCTTCAGCTTTTACAACCTTACTTTTTGTTTTGAAAAAGGACTCTTGGTCCTTTAAAATTAATATATTCTCGACAGGAACGTATAATGTACCAACAATAGTAGATGTGGTAAGTGGGGCGTAGGCCGACATTTCTACGATTCTTGCATTATCGTATTGCATTTTGTTCCCAAGTCCAATAGTTAACCAGTCATATGCTTTATCATATAATTTACTATTGATGAAGATTACTTGTCCTAACTTTGCTTTTGCACTTGTTCTAAACAGCATTTCATAATGTATAATTTTTTCCTCTTTTATAGAGCCATCCTTGTTCTTTTTTCTATAAGTAACATCCACACCATTTTCATAAAAAAATTCTCGGATTTCATCTCTTTTCTTTGGAGTATAGAGTTCTTTTCTGGAATCTACTTTTTTCAATGTATCTGAGATTCGTTTTCTTGAAGACTCATCGGACTCGTTAAATAGTTTTTCCAGGCGTTTTCGTTCTTCCTCGTAGGAACGACTTCCGAAATCATAATCTAAACAAATTATATCTCTCGTGCTTTCTCCTTTATATACATTCATACCGTTTTTCTGTAGAAAAAAACTAAACAAACTATTATTTAGCATGGCATCGGTATATGAAAAATAATCTCGTATACCCAAATTGACATCGTATATCATGCCAGCACTAATATTTTTTATCTTAATACCGTATTCACTTATTACTATCGCCTCCATTTAAAATTTATAATTACCTATTCTTCAATTTCTCAAAAACATATCCATCATCAGTTGTATAATAAATCTGTCTTATGCCCAAATCCCTAATGGCTGCCATGCAGGAAGCACATGGTCTAGCCAAACCGAATTCCTGGTCCTTACGTGTCCGATAGATATATAGCTTCACTTTGGCGAAATTTATATCCATATTCTGGATTACGTTGAGACAGTGTATTTCGGCGTGCATTTTAGGAAGATACTTACTATATCCATAGCGTATCGTCCGGAACTGATTATAGTATTGTTGTTTGGGGTGGGTTTTATGGGTGTTACATCCGATGGCAATGATATTACCCTGATAGACTGCAATGCAGCCAACATGAGTTTTTTCGAAATCAGAGATGAGAGCAGCCTGACGTGCTTTATGGAAATACCTATAGTCTGACTTGCTGAGCATTTAGACGTTCCTTCTCGTATAAATCGTTGCCCTTGTCAAAACACTTCATCTGATACACGTAGCGGTCTATGTAATACTGAAAGAATCCTTTAATGAGTAATTTGGTAAAGTACTTAGCAATATCCGTCTTAATTGTCTCACATGGAGAATCAAAAGTAATATCAGTGGCCTTGTCAATCTGATCCCACATTCCCACTTGTGATTGTCTCAGGTAGAAGGTTACTATATATTTTCCTAATTCCTTATCAAAGACATATTCTGCCTTAACTTTGTAATCATATTCTAAATCAAATTCAATTGCTGGTACATTTCTATATCTAATCATTATTTTTTACCTCTTTCTCTGGATTCTGCATTTCTTAAACACTGATAATCGAATTTCCTGTCCGTATCAATACGACTGGCGATAAATGATGCTTTAGACGAACGAGCATTATATTCGGTGCTATAGTCTGATTCAATAATTACTCCGCCAAAAGTACTATGTAATTCTTGCCTTGATGGATAGTGTGGTGATTTAAAAGTAGCAAGGTATCCTGTTGTGGTTTCTATCATGTATTAAAATTCCTTTCGCGATTAAAATATATTTCATTCTCATTCACTCCTTATGGTGTGATAGGCTAATAGTTATATAGTAATATTCTCTTTTCTCATTAATTCTATTTGTTTGCTTATTTCAGCATTGTAGTCATATTCCGTATCAAGTATGGTGTCTCCATTAGTATTTTTAATAAACCGCCTATAATCGGCAAAAATCTTGGGAGTTGTACTAAATCTAACTTTATCATTTGACCCCTTGTACCGTGCACGTTTCATTTTTTTAAATTTAATGATGTCCATAGTATCCAAAATTTCTATGATTCTACTTACATATCGTTCTGACAATCCGGTATCCTCCGCAATCTTCTGATAATGCCGATAGCAGCATAAAGGTTTATCGGGATTACGGTTCATGTTTACACGGAGATAGGAGATGAGCAATAATATGTATGCCGATGACATTCTGGTGAGGTCAATGTCGCTATCTTTTAATTCTCCATTGAAATCCAAAATTCGTTGTAGTTCATCAAAGTAAATTATTCCGAAATTATCCAGTGCATCAAACTTCTCTATATTCAGTTTTACGCGTTGGTATTTTACTGAATTGGTAGACTCATGAAGGCAACTCTCAAAATCCGGACATTCTACAAAATATCCGTAGTGGGAGATAAGTAATAAAACATCATAATATTTTTGATTTATCTTTCCATCCCTATAGTTAGGTTTCAGGCTTGACCAGTGGCACAACTCTGTGATAGAGAAGGCCACTGTATCGTCCAGGGCGCGTCTTGCGCATAAGTATGAAAAAATAATCACTCGTTTATCTCCGAGGTCTTTGTCATATATTATTTCTCGTGGTATCTTTACATATCTGCAATTAGATGACTTCTGTTGTATATTTTGTTGATTCCCTTTTGTGTGCTTTGAATTTATTGCGAATTTGCAACAGTTATATCCGTTATGATATGTATCTAATTCATTTATATATTTTTGCTCCTTTCTATAAAGATTAGCTCTTGAGCAGTTTGTGTTTTCTAAAATCTCAAAAACAAAATCAGATATATTATGTGTTAAATTAAAATCAGCTTGCAGTTTATAAGAATGATGTGTGTAATTGGCTAAATCATTTTTATGGGCGGCAATCCTTTTTTCAATGTTGAAACTGCTTCCAATATAAACTTTTCCATTCCTTAAATTTTTAATACTATATATTCCTTGGCTTATTTTTAATACCCCCCTTTTATTTTGTCAAAGCTATCAACGCCATAGACCTCTAACATCTTACGCAATGCCCATTCTATTTCCTGTTGATAGCCATCTTTATTAAGAACATAAATGTTTGGGACATTTTGGGGCGGCTTTCGTGGATCTGGTTGTACACTACCTACTTCTCTTTTTATGAGTAATGCCTTTTTATCACCAGTAGATGTGGTAAGAAAGTCAATACACTGTGTGATAGTGTCTTTTGACATAGAAAGCTCTTTTGACATACTTTCAATACTTCTCCAAAATGCTTCTGGTTTTGTCTCTGGATTAAACATGACTTCGGAGCCATCATCTTTCTTTGGCCGATTTCCTATGTATGAGTTAATGTAAAGAAACGCCATAAGAAGACATTCTCTGTTTATGACAGAATCATTCATCATAATTACGTCAAGCTGAGATGATGTGAGCTTACAAAAGTGGTCTGGGTAATCAAAATTTTCTGGAATGATTTTGATTTCTATTCCAGTGTCATAATTAAGAGAGTCTAAATCACATTGGATTTTAATCATTTTATTATTTATCATGTACTCTAGGACATCTAATACTTCTTTAAACGCCTTGGGCTTTCTACTTGTTGTTTTGTAACCATAAAACTCAAGGATTTTTCGTACGGTAATCCAGCTATAATCCTCATAAGACCTATATTTGTCGATGAGTATATAGGTTATATAAAATTTGCGGCTAACACCAAATTTGGTTTTGATATTTTCCTGTATATATTCATTAGGAAATCTGGTGAAATATTCCCTTCTCACTTTATCTATAACAATACCTCCATTATATTTACGAGAGTTCGGCAAACGCTCTATTTAGAGCGTCATTTTTAGGTTAGTCGTTCAGTAGACGCTCTAAATAGAGCGTTTGCCGAACTGAAATAATATATACTTCATTTAATAAGACAGACAATATCGTACTTTTATATATTCACTACGTTCATATATAAAAGTACTCTTAAAAAACATTTTATTTGTCATTAATCATTAAATTCCCTCAATCGTATCTTCTCTAATTTTTCCTTCTTCCTGCTAATTCTCTTCACCTTGCATCTCGGTTCATACTTATTACACTTTTGGCAGTAACCATTGTGGTCCGAGTCTCTGCCCTTACTACATTCTCCTTTGCAAATATAAAATTTGCATGGTGTAATCCTGTCATGTGCCATAGTTAATGCATCCTCTCTTGTATCTGTGTCTTAGTGGCATATACAATTAAATCAGATTTACTATATTCCACTCTGTCTACATGGTAGTCAGCATTTAGGCCATATAATGTATCACCTGGCTTTATGTTTGATGTAGGTGTTGATGGATAACTATATGATTGCCGGCGATATCTTATTTGTTCTGGTCCTCTAACGAATAATTTCATAATATGTATTCCTCCTTCAGTCTTTTGGATAAGTATCGTCCAGATATGTATTCCCTCTTTGTCTAAGTAAATCTTCGCAAACTGAAAATGCAATCCAGTGATAATCATCCTTGCGTTGTACCTGGTGTTGATGGTATCTCCAATTATCAATTAGAACCTGATCAGATAAGAGTTGATATCGTCTGTAGATTTCGTTGTATGTATGGTTGTACACTGTATTGAGAAATAAATTGTTATTCATTGATTACGGGTCCTTTCTGGTGGGTTACTGATATATTCTCTACTACATCATCAAAAATTGTTTTCTGCCGTACTGAATTTAAATTAGATATCAATTCATATTTCTCCAAAAGCCCATCAACCATTGCCTCAAATAAGCTCCGTACACTTTTGTCATGTTCTATAGCGTCTAAGGTATAACAGCTATCTAATTTATTTTCATAACAGTAATCGTCTATTATCTGATTAAGTTCCATATCCGGATACATATTATGAAATTCTTTATATAGTTCCTTATATAAATCCTTGTTTTCTTGTATGCCGAAGTAATCTATTAACAACTGATATTTAGGAAACATTTTGGTGGCCCAGAATGAGAATCGTTTCTTTGGAATCTGTTTCTGAATGTTTTCTTGGGCTAGTTTGATTGATGTAATATCTTGTTGCATGGTCACGATGGATGATGAGAGAGTAGTAATGACATCAATTAGTGGCTGAAGATTTATATCGGATACTGACTTGTTATCAATAAATACGGATGCTAATACATCAGCGCATTTGTCCTGATATAATTCAAGCTTTAATGTGATTTCTGGCTGTTCCCGTTTCATCTTGGGTGTAATGTTGATTTTTGCTAGGGCAAGTGGAAGTTTACGAATGGATATACAATGTGTATCTTGTGAATTTATAGGGGTGCCATTTTGGGTCACTCCTTCACTTGTTGGTATTTTGAAATTTTCGATACTTTTAAATAGAACAACATCATTTAGCCATTTGTCTCTTCTTTTACGGATTTGCTCTCTATTAAATCCAATACCTCTAAGTATAAAATTGATGGCTGTATAAATCTCACCGGTCGCATTATCCCAGATGGCGATGAGGGAATCCCCATAAAAATCAAATTTTGTTACCTGTAAAGCTGTATTTGTATTCATATAATAAAATCCTCCATATTAGTTTTGTAATGGCTATTAATATATAATTCTCCGTTTGCGGAATAAGTTTATCTATTTTTACGTAACAAAAAAGACAGGTATATGATTCACCTGTCTTGAATAATGTTTTTAAGCTAGTATTCTTCGCATCATATCTACGAAACCTGAAATGTCAGTAAAATAATTAGGATATGCTGCTTTTAATGTTTCAAAGGATGTTGCCGACACAAGTACAACATCTAAATTTGGATTATTGGTTTCTTCGATTTTATTATACACATTAGTTGCAAGTTCAACTTGTGACTTGAGAAATGAATTTATTTTTAATAATTTTTTCTTATAATTTAGCTGTAAAACATAATATCCATTTTTTTTAATTTTAGTGTTTTCATTTACATGATTTATTGCTACAGATAAAGCACTCAATCTTGATACGATATATAGCTTCTTATCTATTTCTCTGATTTCAGATATGAGTGTGTTAAAGTCATCAATGGTATTTGGAGCAATAGGTGTTCCCTCCATTTTTGCAAATACGGATGATACAAGAACGAAAAATCTTAATACATCTTCATCTCCAATACTAGCTTTTAATTGTGATTTTGTATAAATCCCCATCATTTCTACAGCCGTTGCCCATGTATGTTGGAGTTTTGTACGAAACTGAATCTCTATCAACATATTTTTGTTATAGGTTTCCTTTTTATCACTATGAAATTGATATACCATATGATAAGAGCGATATCCAGAGTCCTTTGGCTTTTGAATATAATCATATTCACGCTTGAGGATATGTCGTATTCTTGAATTCTTATAATTTGATATTGCAGCATACACTTCATCTAACGAATCTACAATCACCCGACATCCTCCTAAATCTTGCATTCTATATAAATCCATAGTTGAATATCGTTCTAGCTTACCAGTGATTGATTCTAAACGTTTTAAACGTTGAACTACAATAGCAGTTGGGTTTCGTAATCTTAAATTGCTTGCAATAACTTGAAGTGGATATGCATGAGCAGAACGCCAATTATTTAATATCTCTAAAGCGATATCACGTTCCTCATTACTAATTGAAGGAGTAGCTATGGCCTTTCCCGCATTTTTGATTTCCTTTTTAGAATATTTAGGTATTTCCCACTTTTCTATAAGTGATTGTTTGTTCATACGTTTTTCCCACTCTCTTGTAAGATTTTGTATAATTATATCACAAATATCGTTTACTTGCATTACACCACCCCCATTTTTAATCAAAGTATCCAAGGACTTCTTCAAAAATAGATTCCAATTTCTCTTTGAGAACATGTTTATTTGTCTTATAGGCATCAATTTCAACAGTTACCTTAAGGCCAGGGAATTCAATTTCATTCTCTGGTTTATTACTATACAAAGTCATTCCTTCCTCAGCGAATACAAACTTCTGTGGTATAACTTGTGTTTTGGTCATGATCATAGTTTCCTTTCTTTTGATTTATGTGATATATAGTTATTCTCCATTTAAAACTTCTTTTTCCAAATAATTCATAAATTACGTTTTACAAATACCGTACATACTAATCACAAAGGAAGGTGATGAAAAATGGCGGTAGCTCAAAAAAGTGCAATATCTGTAGGCGTACTCTACATTCCTTCAGACTTATACAAGACAACCAGGGATATTAGTATTTCGTTCAATCAGCTCTGTAAGGATTCACATGAAAGGATAAAATATAAGAAATATTGTCCATCTTGTAATAAAGAGATTAAGAGTAATGACGATATAATTAAAGGGTATGAGTACGAGAAAGGGCGTTATGTAGTATTCACTCAGGACACCATATAGACCATACAGCAAAGATGTCAGAGATTGATAGTATCTACTTTGATAAAAATTACTATATGATTCCGGAGCCAGACGCAGAGAAATCATATGAATTATTTCGCCAGGCATTGTTGAGTCAGAAACTTGTGGCTGTCGCTAAGACAGTATTAGGGACTAAACAGGAACTTCTGGTGTTATACCCTACGAAAGAATGTATCATAGCTAAGATTTTGTTTTACAAAGAAGAAATCCAGGAGTTACCAAAGTCAATACCAAAAGTTGAGGTGAAAAAAGAAGAATTGGATTTAGCTAAACTGATGGTTAAATCTCTGGAAAAGAAATTTGATATCAGTGCATACCATGATGAATACCAGCAACGGCTGCGAGAGGCCATTACAGCTAAGATTAATGGTAAGAAGATTGTGGCTACAGATAATGTTGTACGTGAAATGATAGATCCTATGGAGGCTATGAGACAGGTGATAGAAATGCTGCAAAATGGTAAAGTTGGTACAGCATAATGGACCTTTTTGATAAAAAGGGTACGAAGCCAATGCTGATTGCTGAAATGGTAGACCCATTTGACTCGGATGATCATATCTATGAGCTGAAGCTTGACGGTATGCGCTGCGTAGCATATTTTGATGATAGTAGTGTAGATTTGCGAAATAAGAGGGATTTTAAATTATTACCAAGGTTTCCGGAATTAAAGGATATCTACAAAAATATTAAGCATAAATGCATCCTTGATGGGGAGCTGGCTACTATTGTTGATGGTATCCCTGTATTTAGTATTGTGCAGCGTAGGTCTATACTGAATGATCCATTTAAGATTGAACTGGCGTCAAAAATGAATCCTGCTATATTTGTGGCTTTTGATATCATATATTTGAATGGGGAAATAGTTGTTGATAAACCGCTTATAGAACGAAAGAAATTGTTAGAAGATTGTTTTGCTGAAGAGAGCGGTAAGATAGCATATAGCAGGTATATTGAGAAATATGGAGTGAGGCTTTTTGAATTGGCGAAGCAACAACATTTAGAAGGTATTGTTGCTAAAAAGAAGGATAGTCTGTACTGGTTTGGTAAGGAAACGAGAGATTGGGTTAAAATTAAGGTCATGACGGATGAGGATTATGTTCTGTGTGGATACATCCTTAAGCCGAATAATATGACCAGTTTTGTTATAGGCAAGTATAATGGAGATGAACTGATTTACAAGGGGCATATTACTCTTGGTGCGAGCCTGAGGAAGCTTAATGAGTATAGATATAGTGTAATCAACCATTCACCGTTTGAACACACACCTCCAGGTAACGAAAAAGCGGTATGGTTGGCTCCGGAGTTGGTTTGCGTTGTAGAGTATATGCCAGATGAGTCTATAGAGAGAAGGCAGGCGGTTCTGAAGGGAATCAGGGATGATAAGCTGCCGATGGAATGCCAGGTAGGGGAGTAAGATGCTCCCTGCATGAAAATAATGAGTTCGGTGAATGGATTCGGAAGTAAGGAGTTTTCGTTGAATTACAAGAGATTTTTGAGATTTTATAGTACGATCTAGGATGATTGTGAGATGTTATTTCCTTAAATAAAGAGGGAGTTCGGGAAAGTGCTTGATTTATAAGAGATTTTAGGTGGTTTAGGGAATGATTTTGAGGTGTTTTAAGATAAAAATAATTGTTTGAAAATTAAGTTTTTGTTGTAAATACGTTGTTTTACCGAACCGTGTATCGAACTTATTTTGAGCGATTTTGTGAATTGTGTGTGGATTTTAGACAACTTTGTGATGCGTTTTGGATGTCGGAAAATGAAAAATTTAAGGTCATGTGTGGGTGGATTAGATAGGGGCATTTGGTAAAAATGGGATTAATTGGGAAATGTAAACCTACCCCCACCCATGGACAGGACATCAAAAATCCTTGATAAATAAGGCAAAAATCAAAAAAGCGTACTTTTGTTATAAGTACGCTTTTTATTTATATACTGACTACGTGATGTAGTATTGAATACCATAAGTATTATGTTGTAAAAACAACGTTGCCCAATATGCAAGTACTCACTTGCAAGTTCGGACGAAATGTTGTAAATGTTGTATTTACAACATTTTGATATAATCAACACTATGTTCATTAATTATCACATGCCTATTACCAATCAAAAATCTAATAACATGCCACAACATAATTTTACATAAATCAATAAAATGCACAATAATAAACACTAATCACAATAATTGACATTGTGTCTATTATCTTGCTCTAAACCTATGCTAGTTCCCACATGCATACAACCTAATACCTCTAACACCTCACCAAACGCACCACAATGCCCATATATCCATTTAATGCCCTTACCCTAAAACTATCCACCTATAACCATAAACTAGCCTTAAAATGCTCTACAATGCGTTACACACATTGACACGTTTACATGCCATCAATATAATTCCTCTGGTTCCTGGTTCATTATCAATCCTATCCCTACATTATAATGTCTACAATTCATCAACTTCCATCAACTCTCACCATATACCCATACAATGTACTACAATGGGCCACAATCCATTTTACACTATTAGTCCGGCATATTATCGTCTATGGGGTAGGGTATGCCTTTAGCGTCCAGGTCTGCTTTGATTAGTGATTTAATATAATTTTGGTATGTCATATGATTAACTTTACAATACCCCACAATCCTGTTATATTCATGCAATTCATTGGGTGTATATTTCAATCCAATTTGTTTACATTTTTTTCTGTAATTATCTTGTGCGCCCTTACTATATGCCATTGTTTAACCCCTCATTTCTAAATTACTATGTATATACTTCTCTTTTTTATGCGAGGGTAGTATATAACAATAACATTATATCATGTACGTTGTCAATTAATCCATTCTTTATTGTGCATATTACATAATAGGTTAAACCTATGATGATATATAAATAGTGCATAATAACGAATCAACAAAAAATGCGTAAAAACTATTGAATATAGGTTAAACCTATGCTATATTATAAGTGTCCCAAGGGACAGGGCACAAGCCCTACACCATAATAGCAACACAAAAGTACCTTGATAATTGAATAGACTTTACACTCTGCCTATGGTATAATCAATCCATATCAACCCAGTATAGGGAGGTGGTGAGAGAATGACAGACAGTGAAAAGCTTGACTTATTGCTTTCACAAATGAAAGCCATGAACGAGCGTATGGAAATGCGAATGGATAGCGTAGAACTACAAATTAAGTCCACAGAACGTAATCTGAAAAATCAGATTATGAAATCTGAATCGCTTATCCTCGATGAAGTAGAACGTGTCCATGTGATTCTTGATGATCACATCCACGACACGAAAAAGCATACCGCATAACTACATATTAATCCAAGCATACCAGGAGTGTAAAGCCTATTGAATTATTAAGGGTTTTACACTCTTTTTAATTGGTTTGAGGTCTACCAGTGAGACAAGTCTTAAGTGTCTATACTATCTATTATGGATTGAGGGCTACTTGTCAAAGGGTCATAAGTGAACTATATAGCCTAGTGTGGACGGTTTATCGGAAGAGTACCACACGAGAATAAAACTAGGAAACCGATAAACGCATGGACACGGCGTAATACTTCCAACGGCTCAAGATCAGCAATGCCATATAATTGTGCTGGCGTGTGTGAAAGCAGGTACCACACTTACAATGATTACCGCCGCCGATCAATCTAGGCGTAAGGGGATTGTACCTGAAATACCATAGATAACCAAAATGAGGACTACGGATGCAGTAAAGGGTAAGCGCAGGAACGAGTTGAGCATATACACGCTGTATAAAAGGGAATGCCCGTGAATCTGAGAATCACGTAATAAATCAGTCCGCGACGGGGTGAAAGTCAAAATTAATTCCGGAGATTCACTGAAAATCGGATAATGTCGTTTGCTCCCCGTGCGGAGCATCCATAAAACCGTAATATAGTGTGAATCAAAGGGTTTCCAAAGTTACTGCATGAAACAAACTGCATGTAACGGTCGCTATCAATCCTGTACCGTCTCAATGCTATCACCATACGTAAATGGTACTAGCAGCACTATCAACCAGTGATACGGTTCCTACGTGTAGAATAGGACGCAAACGGGATATGGCGTTACATCCCCAAACCTTAGGGCTTGCATATGGTCTATCAGTCTAATTTATTATAATTGACTGTTTTAACAATTCCTTGCGTGGATGGCACGGCAGAGACAAGAGGAAAAGGAAGTCAAGAGTGATTAATCTGGGTAACTGTTAAAAGTAACAATCGTCGGGGTAGGCGAAAGCATAAATTGACGTTGTAATAACCACCGTTACCAACGGCACATAAAAACAACTATAAGCGATTAATGTAAGTAGCGATTAAGCACTCGGAGCATTACAGGCGGAGAGCCTAGCGAAAAATTGCAAAACACTAAACAGGATAGACCATATGCAGAGTGATAAGGTAAGTAATACAATCCCTCTAACAACGAGGGGAATGATACCATGACAGCGCCTTCCCGTGGCGGTATCGTAAGTACACTTTATGAGTGAAAACTAAGCTGTAAACCTATCAGGGTGTGACATTGTATGCACTTTATGCTATAATGGAATCACTTGAAAGGTAGGAGGGATAAACATGGAAATAAACACGCAAGAAAAGATTAAGCGTGCTATGAGTAAAGCTAAAATCAGCCAAGAAGATATTGCTAAAAAATTTGGCGTAACACAAGGTACTATTTCCCAAAGATTAAAAACCGGAAAATTTTCAGAAGAGGAAATGAAAATGATTGCTGAAATTATGGGGGCAAAATATTTTTCTGGTTTTGAATTCCCTGATGGAGATAAAATATATTGAAAAAAATCAATAATTATTAGAAAAAACCATTGACTCATAATAAGTAAAGTGTTATACTTGATTCAGAAGTTAAGGAAAGGAGATAACAAAGAATGACAGAAACAGAAAAATTGATATTGGAAAAGCTGGATGCATTGAACCAGAAAATTGAAAGAGTAGATGAAAAAGTTACAAAAACCAACCTTACCATTGAAAACGAGATTAGCAAGAAAATCGACATTATCGGTGAGGGTCACGATTTCCTTAAACAGCGTCTTGATGAAGCCCTCCAGATGGAAAAGAAACGCGAGAGCATGGAACTTGAATTAATCAATCTCCGCATGGAGATAAAGAAAATAAAAGAGCATTTAGACATTGCATAATAACAGAGGAATTGACGGTGCAGCCGTGGGGAATTCAGTTTCCCAATTCCATTTGCCGTAACAAACGGTGACAAAAGAAAAGGGCGGAGCTACCAACTCCACCCAATTCCAGGGAACACATTTAAGAAATGCTAACGTGTCCTCAGTCCCTAATCAAGATTGAGTATATCACATTTCTTGGAATCCGTCAAATCTGATGGAAAATTCCCTAAAACAAATTGAGCGCATTTTCTCATTCTGTGATTCACTTTGCAGAACGTGTGTTAAGTGCGTCCAAAAAGAGAAGTAACAAATATATCGTACCTTGACAATTCTAAAAAGTGAGTAACCGCTAAAAGTAATTGGAGTAGCATAATCATTTACAAGCTGAATGGATTCAGTTTTATACACTAACTTGTATGTTTGGTATGTGAGGGCAAAGGGAAATGAGGATAGGCGGCGAAAACGAGTATAGATATATAACCAGGTGATTTCCGAAACAGAAAACTAACATGCCCATGTGGGGCGGTACTAGATTAGGAATCAAGGCGGCGTGCCTGTGATAAAAACGCCGTAGGTAGTTAATACCTCTTGTATTGTACAAGGAATTAACAGTTGCAAATAGCTTAGTTTGCAAACCGCTAGAAGGCTATAGACTGACAGACTATAGAGGCAGCGACAAAGCGGTATACAAATACATATGACTTACATATTACAGACAGTCAATTACGGCTGTCTTTTATCATTTCCCATGCAAGGAAGTCAAAAGCTTGCTTGTATGGATAAGTGATAAAGAAAATCAAAGCTGTAAAGGAGGAAACAACTTTATGAGAACATTGGCCATAGTTAGCGACAACACAAGCCGCCGGGTGTATAAATTAGATGATACAGACAGTAATGATATTTTGGAGCTTGCCATAACTTATGGACGTGGCGAGTCTGGGGAAGTCATCTATTTAGATGATAACGGTCAGGAAATTGCGAGATGCTATTGGGATTGGCAATATCGCAAGTATCGTAAATATTAATGCGGGAGGGAAAATAGAATGAAACAGTACAAAATAACAGAAAAACAGCCACGTATGCTGATAGAGATTGAGCAAATGGAGGGATGGGAGAAATGAAAACTATAACTACAATCTTAATAACGGCAGTAACAACGGCGCTTGTCACAGCGTCTATTTTTATGGGTAATTCCAACTATTTTAATATGTCCAGCGTGACGGATTTTGATGTCACAGACACGGGGTTAATGCTTTATACAGAGGATGGCACAGGATGGTATTGGGAACGATAATTAGGGCATATACACGTCACAGTGTATATGCTCATTTACTTATGGAGGGATACATAATGGATTTTGTAGTAGCATTATTAATATTGGCCGGAGGATATGCGATTAGGCTTGCCCAGGAGGCTATGGAGGGGAAACGATGAAAGAATATAAACTGTTTAAGACAGCAAAAAAACAGCAAAAGAAAATGGCTTGATATTAGCAGATGGAGTTGAAACCAGTAAAGAGAAGAGAGTTTTTGATTTTTCATTACTGGAAGAGAAAAAATTGAAGAATAAGAAAGGTTAAAACGGTGGAGACTATGACAAAAGAAATTACAACAATTTTAGAAGCATGTAGAGAATGGGTTGGAACTTTTAACGCTTTCCCTTTGGGAATGATAGAAAAATTGTTTAATTTAGATATTGACGGTTGGAGAGAAATCACGCCAGTTTCAGAAGGTTGTAGAGTATGGAGCAATGAAAATCAGGAAATGGGTTATATAAAAGAGATAAAAGAAAATGAAGATGGAGAAGAAATTGCAGTTATTGAACTTGCCAATGGCGAAAAGGTCGAGGAATTAAAAGAGGATTTAAGCAGAGAAGACGATGATTATTTTCCTATGTGGGGAACAATGTGGCAGTTTTCTGATTCTTGTGACAATTGGTGGCTTGAAAATCATCTTAATGAAATGGCCGATTGTGGCTTTAGGATTTATGAATCAAATGAATTTGGTTACTTCTTCGGAATAGATGGTGCCGGATATGATTTTTATGAAGCACACTGGATTCCTTTATACAATAAGCGTGGTTTACAATGGCATACAACCGTATAAATACGAAAAGAAAGGCGGTACATATATGAAAGTATGGAACGGGAAACCCGTTAAGAAGTGGCATAGCGCTATGGACCAAAACGGGAACAAGGTCGGCAAAATTTTCTATGAGGACGGCACAACGGAGATTGTCAGAGGTGGAAACGCTGCACAGTTACCATGGATAAGTGATAAAAACTATAAGTCACTGTCTGGACTATATGGGAGCAAATAGGGGAGGCGGACATTATAAGAATGACATTTAATGAGGTTTTAGAAACAGGTTCTTACAAAGAATTTTGTATAATTGTGGCTGACAGAAAAGAATTTAACGAGCCGCTTAATAGAAAACATCTTTGCCGGGAATGTTAGTGAGGCGTGGATGGAGAAATTTGTTGCAGCATTGGAATGATTTTTTAACAACATAGAGTCAGTAAAAGGAAGGTTTAGCAGCCTTCCTTTTATAATACGGAAAATTGTAGGATAAAATCATGTTAAATATAGCAAAGTTTCAGAACAATTTCAAATTGTCTATTCAAGGCGGAATCAAAATGGTTAACGAGTGGACTAAAGAAGGAGAGGGAAAATTTTGTCAGTACTCCGGTATGGAATATTATAATGGGAACTTTGATGTAGATATTCATGCTAATAATAGAATTGGTGAGCTGTTACTTGCATATATCAATAAATGCAATTATTCAGACTTCAAAGAATCCGATTTATCTATTATAGATAATAGAGTTTCTTGGAACCAAATAGAAGACTCCGATTGTAATATTTTGGATACAACGGAGGAACAAGAGCGGGAAGAAAAGTGTTACATATGCGATTATACCGTGTTCGTATCCATCAACGGTATTGAACTAGAAGAATACGATTTAAGAGAAATGCTACCAAAGGCAAATTAAACCCGAAGAAATTGTAATTTATTGTGAACAGTCAGAAGGCATTACGGAGAATAAAAAACCGTAGTGCCTTTTATAGTGTTCATAATCGGAAAAATACAGGAGGGTAAGGAAATATGTTAAAGGAGACAATCTGTTATGAGCCGTTATATACGCTCACAGAAGCGGAAAAGATTATTGATTTGCAGAGGGCTAGGAGAAATAGAACAAAAACACGAATGAGGGTATATTTCATCAAGCAAAAATTGTGTGGTGTCATTATGATCGTTTTAGGGTGCGCAATTTCTGCAATTGATAGAACGGCTGGAATGGCTGCTATAGTATGTATTGTAATAGGGATGTGGCTTGTGGCCACTCGTCACATGGTAATGATGTTCAGGAGGTGAAATAATGCAAATAACTGGAATAAAAATCAATGGAATTAGCGTTACACGTGAATACGGTCATTATCTTCTCCAAAAGAATGGCATAAAAATGCGTTGTGATTTTGGAGAATTGAACGAGTGCATTCCGGAATTTGAGGAGTATTTAGAAGAGATAGAACGGAAACGGAGACTTGCGTAAGAAAATGCAATTTCGTGTGATGAATGGAGGAATTACGATGGCTAGAATATCAAAAGAAGAATATTTGCCATTAGTTACACCGTGGAAAATTGTTGCTGATTATGAGGATGGGGAACGGTTGTATTTCCATGGTAATAGTGAAGAGGATTGTATGGAAGAAGTTTCAGAACAGGAAGATAGACATGGTAAGTGTACATGGTATTCAGGCTGTTCAGATGAAGATTATGAAGCTGGTGAATATATAGGCAGAGACAATTTTATATATGATTGAACGATAGCAGGAAATTCACATTTCAACTTATAGATATTATGGAGGTAGAACAATGAAAATTGAACAAATAGAGGAATATTTAGAGAAAGTATCAGAAGGCACAGATTTTTCTTTTACAGTAGAGAAAGAAAAGAAAGATATTATACTCTATATGCAAGGTAATAATCCTTGTAATGAGGACTGGTGTACAACGCTTACAATCGAAAATCCAAAGACTAAGAAGGAATTGATTGGAAGACTATACAAAGAAGTAGATGAGTGTTATGTGGCGTTTGATGTAGAGGAAGAAACTTGTTTAATGTTAGAAGCTAAAAGAAATGGTTTTGCTGGCATTCCTGGCGTTGTTGACCTTGTACATAATGAGGAATATAAAGAAAACGCATTGAAAGAGTTTTCAGAAAAGCTAAGAGCGTTATTGTAAAAGAAAAGTTTAGAGAACAGAAGAAAAGCGAATTTCAAGTCATTGTGTGACAGATTGGAGGACTAAATGCGTAATTTAAAAACGATGAATGATGAAGAACTAAAATATTATTGGAAGGCATGTATGAGTGTTTTATCCAATAAGCCGTATACCTCTATGGATGGTAACACATTAGAAGAAACAGACGTATATGCAGCAGCAATGTGTATGCAACATGAATTTACTAAAAGAGGATTAAGTTTGCCTAAGTAAATAGAATGAACATATAATTTTCAAAGTTACATAGGCAGATTGGAGAATAATATGAGACTTGATGAAAGGTAAGAAATAAGAGTCGTTGTATATGAAGATTTAGACGGAACTACAGGCGACTGTGATTATGACTTTAAAAGATTTAAAAGGGAACATCCATATTCTTCCTATTATTTTGGGTTTGTTGTATTTGATACAGAAACAAATTTAGTTCCGAATAATTGTAATGATTGGAACGATAGTGTTGAAGAAGCAATTATTGATTATCGTGATAATTGCAGATAAAACGTGAATTATTGAAATAGGGGGATTACATAATGGCACGGGTTAAATGTATGTCGGAGAGCCTCTATAATGCGGCGTACTGAATGGAGGTATAGAGATGGACATAGGAAAAATGAAAGAAAGTCTTATAGACTACTTCAGTTATGAGATGCGCAAACGTGGAAATAGAGATTACCAGATTGATAATATACGAATCTTTGATAGTGATGTAAAGCAATATGCTTTTGCGGATATCAAATATACATGGTGTCTAAATTGCTGGGATAAAGCTGTAGAGCATAAAGACATGATATTTGTTATGTGTGAAGCGTTTGGGTTTTGTGAATGGAAAAGCCCATTATTGGTGTGACAATACAAATTTCAAGTCCATTTGGGCAGATTGGAGAAAATAAAGATGGAAGAACGTAGAATTGATTGGTTTACAGAAATTGCGGATAGATTAAGAGATTACTCTGAGGGAGAAATTTGGAGTAGTGGAAATGAATACTTTGTAGGACGGAAAGTGCAGTAAATACGCTTGTAGACATGCTTGAAACTCTTTATCATGCACAGGGAGAAATGGAAAACGAATGGTTACACCATGAAATGCACGTTTACAGGGAAGAAGGCATTAATATATGGGAGGATATTATGAGGAGGAAAGCCTATGATAAAAAAACAGATAGATACATTATACAAATTAATGTACAAAATTGAGAGAGAGAAGGAGAAAACTAATTCTCATACTTATGAGTGGGCAGAACTAGACAAAGAGTTATCAGCACTACGCTGCGCAATATTTGAACTAGAAAATCAGTGAAGAAATATACTTTTCAAACGAAAGGAATGAATGGGAATATGGCAACGAAAAACAATGGTAAATGATGGACAGGGCGGATTTAAGACAATAGCACAATATAAATGGGGTGAATTTGCTAATATTCCCATGAATCCAGATACAGAAGAAATTGAAGTAGAATGGAACGTCTTTCCGGCAGGAACGCACAGGGAAGAAATCTGGCATTGGTTTGAGGAAACGTTTGGCGTGAGTGTTGCGGAGGATTTGATGGGGCTGTAAATGGAGAATTGTATGATATCAAGAATGGATGGAGGAAAATGATAATGATGTCGAAAGAAGAAAGAAATAACATGATTAAGGAATTAAAAGGTTTGCTTGAACAGCTTTATAAAGAAGTTATCGAAGCGGAAGCAAATAATAAAATTGAAGCAGGTAATGTAAGATTGGGACAGAAAATTGTAATTGAAGATGAAAACGGAAGAGAAACATGGACAGCAATTACATATCAAGATGGGGGAACCGTATTCCTGTTAGATAAAGAATATGCTATTGAAAATGTAGATTTTGGTAATGACAATAATTACTCTAACAGTAATGCCAGGACGATTTCATGTACCTGTGAACCTGTATTGAGACTTTTAAAGAAATATGGTTCAAATGCATTTATTCCATTGGAAATTGACCTGTTTAGTCATGATGGTTTGCGAGATTATGGAGTGTGTAAGGGTGATTTGACTGGTATCATGACATACGATATGTATAGAAATAATCGAGAATACATAAAACCTAGTTGTATGTGGCTTGCTACACCAGACAGTACACCTTCAGGCACCGGGGCTTCTTACGTCCAGTGTGTCTGCTCCGACGGCGACGTGGGCTACGGCGATTGTGGTTGGGACGACGGGGGTGTTCGCCCGTTTTGCATCATTAAATCTTCAATCTTTGTATCTTATGACAAAACTACTGGGTAATTAAGCGTGAAATACATGTTTACTGGGAAGTGGGTGTGAGCATGGTAGAAGTATTTTCGCAGAAGTGTACCTGGGTGTTCATATTAACCAAAGAATCAACTAAAAAGTATATGATTCTTACAGAGGAAGAAATTGGTGATGGTGATACATATGTACTTGGTGATTTGATGGATGATGGATGGGAAATTTTCTGTGATTTATGCCACACATATAAACAAGCTGCTAAGTATATGGATGATTACTTCCCAGAATACACTCTTATGAAATATCAGATCATCCCCATTACTTTTAAAGCTGCTAAAGAGTTTGTGGATAAATATCACAGGCACCATGTAGCGCCACAAGGGTGCAAATTTGCCGTTGCTGCCACGGATGGGGAGATTATATTGGGGGTCATTATAGCCGGAAGGCCAGTAAGCCGATACAGAGATGATGGAAAAACATTGGAGGTCACACGGTTATGCGTTAAAACGGGATACAAAAATTTGTGCAGCCTTTTGTATTCAAAGGTATCTCATATCGCAAAGGAAATGGGGTATCAAAATCTTATTACATATACTCTTCAAGAAGAAAATGGAAAATCATTATTGGCGTCTGGCTTTACATTGATTGGAAATAATAGAGGTGGAAGTTGGAATTCTAAAGGTAGACGGAGAATAGATAAACATCCGGTTACTGGAAAGAACATCTGGAGCAAATGCTTAGTTAGATAGGGAGGAAAATGCGCTTATGTTGTCGTTAGAACAGTCAAATATTATCAAAAAACAGTTACAACAGGAGAACGCTCATGAATTTGTTGAAAACCTAATCATGGGCTATGCGACAGACACAAACAGAATCGAGGAACTGCTTGTCTTGATTCCTAAGATTGCGAACCGGCAGCTTCAAATTAAGCAGAAACAAATTCTGGAATATGTCTGGGCGTTTAATTTATTGCTATCAGAGCGGGTCAGATATCCTATATCACAACGGAAATCAAAGAGTAAGCATAAAGATGATGCAGATTTTCCAACGTTGCTATATGGTTGCAAGGCACACTTTCCATCCGGGAATTGTGATGGAGGTAGCTTAGCCGAAAGGGAATTCTTTTCCGAATTTATTGAAATGCTTAAAAATAAAGCTGGATTTGATTACAAGAACAAGGATGATTGGGGATGGATTTGTAATACGGCTGATTGTAGGGAGTGGATGTTGTCTGTTATTAAGCAACATATAGATGCTGATTTTGTGGAACCAGAAGTGAGGATAAGGAGTTATAGAGGAAGGGGATAGATGAAATGCCGATGTTTGAGTTTTGGTTAGGAATCGAAGACACGGACAGGTTGTTTTCTATTAAGGCAGCACAGGGAAAGACGTATTTGACCGGAAATGATTTTGCGCGGGAGCTATTGAAGAAAGAATTACATAGGCTCCATCCTGGGACCGTGAGGTATGATGTAAACGAAGAGGAAATTAATTAAGAAGGAAAATTTAATGGGTGTTGATATTATTAGTGTGTTTAATCCATCTGAAGAAGAAACAATAAGAGAAATCGCTATTATAGGAAATTATCCTGAACTTAACGAGTATCCAACAATCTTTTTATTTAGCGTTCCTTCGGAGTATGAGAAAGCAGAGATAATTAACTTATTTGAAATTGGAATGGATGTTGCAAAATCCCAATCAGAGAATGATATGATTGGAATCGGTATAGTAGCTGCCGAATATGTTTGTAGGTATACTGGTGGAACTGTTAAGTACATTGAGCCAGTGGGTGAATTTGATATTATTTAAGGAGGAGGTATGATAAGATGACAAGTATGTTTGCATTCCCAGATATGTTTGCACCACATATTAAAGATTCAAATTTAAAACAACCTGAAGACTTTGAAAATTATGACGGTTAATTTGGAAAGGAAGGTATATTATGGAAACTCTTGTGTCTATTATTCTTATTATTGGATTTATCTACATTCTTAAGAAACCAAGCCATGATGCTCACAATCGCTTGTGTCCACCTGGAAAAAGGTTAGATTATACTCAGATGGGAGTTGATCGGTCAAATGGCATGTCACAGAGAGATATTGATATTAAGACAAATAACGGAGGTTATGATATCCCTAAATGACATTCATACTACTCCGTCTCGAAAAAATAAGTTATGTTAGAACAGGCCACTGGATAAAATCTGGTGGCTTTTGTAATGGAGAAATAGTATAATAGGAGTGATATTTCATGGAAAAGAAATACAAAATCATTGATGACTTTTTATGTGGTGGCCAGAAGATGGTTATTATTGGTATGAGCGGAGATACGTGTATTATGCCAAAAGAAGACTATAATCGTATTATTATTGCTGAGAGAAAATATAAGAAGAGAGTAAACGACTAGAAGCGGCCTGAAAGGATTATTTCATGCTAGTTTCGATAAAATAGTAGGAGGAGATAAATGGAGTATTTGTTTGTATATGATCAGGAAAGTCAAGGCTGGTGGCTAAAATTAGATACGCCAGAAAAATTATTGGATTATATGTCCCAAACTAAAGATTCTCGTATGACAGGGGCTTTGGATTTATATTTGGAATTATATAAACAAGGACACGAAAATTCTGATAAGAAATCTGTTTTAGAAGTACTAGATTCAATGACACAAGAAGAACGGTTTACCTTGATGATGAAAAATATGAAAAATTTTAACCTCATGTATGGGGCTATTATACAAGCCGAAAAAATCAATGGCACTATCTTTGATGGGTTCCGTTCTCTGAATATAGAAATGGGATTCAAGGAATTAAATGATATACGGCGTAATGGTCAGACATATATAAATCAAGTTGGTGGAAGTACATTTCATATTCAATATACTCAATGGTGCCGTAGGAAGGAACTTATATTTCCGAATTATACAGATTCAGATATACGCATTAAACAGTTTGATGGTGGAAATCATTATTATGCTTATATTGGAGATATGCAGTTGAGAGATGGTGACAATTTAAAATGGAACACATATGAGCAGGCTTATGATGCTGCTATTGATATAGTAGTAAGAGCATGAAATAATAGATTCAAGGGGGATAATAGAATGTCGTTAGTGTATGATAGACACGCAGAAGAAAAAAACATTACATGAGTTTTTAACTGAAAATAAAATGAGTTTTGAGCAATTCCTTAGAACAGTTAATTTTGTTCGTGATATGTCACAGGAACAGCTTAATGCATATATTAAAGCTTATCAAAAATGGTGAGTTCAATAAACATGATTGGTATTAAAGTAGCATGAAATTTGAGATTAACGGAAGGAAATTTTAGATGATTAAGGAGTTTGTGAATTTTATCAGTTCAAAAGAAGTATCAGATGGTGCGATAAAAGATTATCAGTTGACACTGAAAAAAATTGAAAGTGACTGTAATCAGAATCTAAATGACATTTCGCAGGACATATTAAAAGATTACATCCACAAAATGAAAAGAGCTGGTCTGGCTGTGACAACTGTAAAGCATAGATTTCATATACTATTGGCTTATTATAAATGGGCGGTTGCTGGTGGATATATCAATGTAAATCCTGTTGAAGGAATTATGAGTGAAGTTGATAAGTGGTATGCAATGACATGAAATCTAAGATTCAAGAGGAGGTGCTATAATTGAATCAAAATACATTTGCTAAACCAGAGACTCCGTTTTTATTATTAACTGAGGATATAGATAGAAGTGTCTCTTATTATTGGTGGAATGATGAAAAATCAATGCAAGATGATGCTGTTGAAAGAAGAGGAAATGGAGAGAGAATTATTTTAGCAGTGGAAATTTCGTCTTATAGAAAAGTAGAAATTCCACCAGAATATATGGTTGATGATTTTATTGAAGAAGTCAATAATGCTTATGAAGATGCAAAAAACAGGGTTTTGATAGTATTGTGCTTGCTATAGATACTGATATGGAAGATACATATTATATTAGCGATACACCGGCTGGATTTCAATGTGATGCATTTGATTTTGTTTTTGAGGATATTGACTCAATGGCAGAGGCGTTATTTAATGAGAAACTAATCTGAAGACCAAAGGAAATTAGAAATTCGAAGGGTAGGATAAGATGTTAGACTGGAAAGAAATCAAAGGATATGATAAAAATAAAGACTATAAGTGGCAAGAAGGAGTGGAATTACCAGAGCTTAACGAGGAAATATTAATTCAAGTTACAAACGAGAATCTACCAGACAGAGCGCCCTTTGTTGGCTCTTTTAAAAGGCGAAATGATGGTTATGTATGGATGATAATAAGTGCAAATGACGGCATGACTTTTTACGAAGTCCAGGATGGGGTTAAGTGGGCAAGATTTAATAGACCATAAAATAAATAGTGTAAGTAGTATAGATGGCATTGGCATAAAAGCTGGTGCCTTTTATAGTGCTCACAAATTATAAATTAAGCAATCAGGTTACGGATGGTTGCTTTATTAATACAAAATTTAATTAAAAGGAGAATGTAGTTATGAGCGTAGGTCAGGTAATTAAAATCGATTCAAGGAGAGAGGAGCAGTTTAATGACATCGTAGCTAATATCAAGCCGTTTGGTACGGTAGGGGAAGGGAAAAACCAGAGAACAATCATTGGCAGCGCCGTGGTTCCGTTATCGTTATGTTATGTTGATGAACAATACCAAGGGATGCGGGAGCACAAAAAGATAAAAAAGCTTGAAAAGAATTGGGATATTCGTAAACTGACGCCTATTGTTGTTGTACCACATTATGAAGAATGTAGATTATCTGTTGTAGATGGGAATGGGAGATGCGTTGTGGCACCTTTAAAGGGACTAGATCGGCTTAATGCAATAATTCTAATGGATGCTCCAGAAGATCCGGAAGAAAGATTAAAATTTGAAGCAGAGTACTTTATAGGGCAGGATTCTGAAGTTGAGAATGTTAAACCAATAGAAAAGCATTTAGCCAGGGTTATTATTGGTGATAAGGCTGCAACGATACTAGATGGATTACTTAAGAAATATGAAATAAAATTTGTAAGCAAGAGGGGTAATAGAGAAGAGTCTATTCTTGGAAGCTACACAGATACATATTCAATTGCGCGGGTTCATGGTGAGAAGTGTTTGGACTTTATCTTTTCTGTCATTGCTAACGCAGGGTGGAATAAGGAAACTAATGGATATGCAACATATATTATGAGGGCTTTGAAGGAAGTATGGGTTGCCCATCCGAATGAGAGAAAGGCTATTCATAAATATTTATCTAAGGAATTACGACAGATTGATCCTGGACTGTTCAGTTCATGCGCCAGAACCGAATATCCTAAGCGTGACCATCGCATGTCCTGTGTACTCTATATGGAAGATTTGGTGTGTGATGGATTGGGAATAGAGAAGAAGATATACATAGAGAATGATAAGAAGTGTAAGATTGTTAAATAATTGAAATACGAGGAGGAATGTGACATGAAGATTATAAAGGGAGCTAAAAGGGCAGACACTTACTGGACGGCAAGGAAGCTTATTGAAATGTTAGATGATGGAGAGGTGGATTTTAATATTGATATCCAGAGAGGATATGTATGGAAGGACAATGATAAAAAATCGGCATTTATCCGCTCTTTGATTCTTGACCGTCACGTTCCTCCGCTCTATTTTAATAAGGTGGAAGATGTCTATGAGGGAGAAGATGGTAAACAAAGGACATTAACTCTTGAAAAATTCTTGAAAGATGAATTTGCATTGAGCGGCTTACCTGCCTTCGATGTTATAAATGATGCGGGAGAGCCTGAAGAAATCGACATCAATGAACTTACATACAGCCAGCTTCCGGAGTGTTTTCAGAATGCAATAAAAGAGTATAATTTCGCTATCTGTTTTACTGATGATGCAGACCAGGAAGAAGTGGCTGACACTTTCTATAATCTTAACAATGGACAAAGTTTAAATGCAGCCACTATGAATCGTGTGAAAGCAAAGTCAAAAAATCAAATATTTAGATTAGGAAAACATGAAGTATTCAAAGAGGCATTAAGTGTGACTGCGCTGAATGGACATACTAATGAGGATATTGTTGGTAAGATACATGCGACTTTATATAGTAAGGAACCTTCCATGGATAATAAGTGGATCAGGCCATATATGCGGGAGACTGAAATCACATCTGCGCAAGAGATGGAAATTACTAATGTGCTGGATAGAATTCATAAAGTTCATGGACTTATTGAGGATGCCAAGATTGCTAAAAGAATATATGGTCGTACGCATATGGTTAGTATGGCACCTATGGTTTTGCGCTCAATTACTGAAAATAAGTCAGACGAAGAAGTAATGCAGTGGCTTATTGGGTTTTTCTCTGGAAGTAGGTCTGCAAGTATCTCTTCAGTGTATAATAACGCAGCTGGAGGTTCTGGCACAGGAAAGAAAGAAGCTGTCAAAAAGAGGATGAGTGAGTTGGAAAAGAATTATAGCGAGTATTTCAGAGAGAAAAAAGAGGAATTGCCTAAAGCAAGTTGAGTTATTGGTGGCTGGTAGCCGTCAAACGCTGCCAGCTGACTTCTTAGAATATAAATTGGAGGTAGGATTATGGCACAGGCGGCATTAGAAGATAATCACAAAGCTGATATTATTAAGCTCCCAGTTGAATATCAGGAGGAAACTGATAGCGATAATGGAAGTGACGAGACCGATGGTAAAAGTACAGAAATGGAGTGTTTATATACAACGGAAGAAATACTTGCTGTATATAACGTGTTTAAAAGTCGAGTTGAATCAGCTTCATCCCTGGCAAAAGAACGAAGTGCTATGAGAAATCTTACCATGTTTGTGTGTGCCATAAATATTGGTTTAAGAGGTGGGGATTTTTGCAAGCTTACGTGGAAGCGAATATATGATGAAAATTGGAATATAAAACGAATGGAAAAATTTGCTCCAGAAAAACAGACGAGAAGAACCAGCTTTGGAAGAATTATAAAGAGAAAATATGCCAAATTAAGATTTGATAGCGATTTCAAAGAGACTATTAATAATTGGTTACAATGGAATATTGAGCATGGATATCGGCCCGATTTGGATGATTATGTTTTTAAAACACAGAAACGAAAGCATATAGAAGAAAAGTCATGGTACACAATAGTTGAAAGGGCAAGAATTGAGGCTGGAATAAAACAAAGTATTGGCACTCACGGATTAAGAAAAACTTTTGGACACAGATACTATTTATCTGCTCCAAATAAGCAAGAAGCTCTTACTCAGTTAATGATTATTTTTGCTCATTCTGATATGAGAGTTACATTAAAATATATCTGTATTTCTGATGAAGAAATATTCGAGAATCAGGAACGGATGTGTATTTTTTCTAAGAGTACGAACGAGGATGACTTTTTATGTTCACAGGACGAAAATCTCATTGATGTTTTAGAGGTATAAAATCTAGGAATTGTATGATAAAATAGAGGAAAGCTATGAGGATTTTAAGGTTAGAGAGGAATTGGATTTAATGGAGAAATATATGAATAAGCCAGTTGAGTATGACTGGACCGAAGAAGATATAATTGCAGAATATGTAAAGATTAAGGACAAAAAGAAAGTTGCGAAAATATTCTGTATAACCACAAGACAGGTTAATGAGATTCTGCAATCAAGAGGGGTGTGATTTTCAGTGGTGAAAGGTGACAAATGCTGGATAGTTGAAAATGGGAATCGTGTTACCCAGGCTGAGATTTTATCATTCAGTGGAAATCTCTAGAAAGATTGATTTTATGGAAATGCGGTGATATGAAATGATTTTATATACAAAAAGTAATGATAAGGTAAAATGTATTAAGTTAAAACAACCACCTAAAATAAATAGTAAAAATGATTATTGGGATAATTTTGAAAGGAATATAGAAGATCAGAAAGCAAAATTCTGGTTTACTGTTAGAAGCAATAGAGGATATTTTTATTTCAGATATTTAGGAGAATGGTATAAAACTAATATGAGTAGCGTAGATGGGATGGATTTGTGGTATTATCTTCAAGAGCAAGGAGAAAAATTATATAAAAGTGTTATATTGTGATTACTGCAAGCGTAAAAAATGGAAACAAAAATAGACAATAAAAGTCTGATTTCATGGGGAGGATAACATTGAACGATAAAATAAAGAGTGCAGAAGTCGAGTTGTTGAGAGAGCGTTTAAAAAGTAAGCAAGAGCAGTGGGATGAGAAATATAAATATTTAAAATTCATCGTTGACTCTGAATCGAAAAGCGGGACATTTGAAAGCAATGCTATTGGAATGTTATCTGATATGCAAAAACTCAAATCGGAGATTAGTGAAATAAAATTTTGTTTGCTGCTTCTAACTAAAGAATCACAAGATTAAAATAAAATTCGATTTTCATGAGAGGATTTAAATACTGGGGGTAAGAAGAATGGATGTAAAGGTAAAAGATTTTCTCATAAAGTGGAATGGGGAATGGAGAATAGAAAACGAAAATGAGGGCGTTTTATGTGATTTCCCGGAGTTACTAAATGAAGAATTACTTAATAAAAACATTCTAGGGATTAAACTAGACACTCCTTGGATGTGTGATGCATCTGGTGAAATAGTTATTATAGTAAAAGAATAACTATGGAATTGTTTTTCATAAGGGGGAATAAGTCAATGACTGCACAAATAGGAGGGTGGTTTTAAGAATAATACTGAATTAATGGAATATTGGACAGAACGAGGGTGTCAGGCGGAAATAATTGATGCTTCACCACGTCATGGGGGTTAAAAAGAATAGCACTCCAATAAAAAATGCTGATGAAAAATATACCTCTGAATATGATTTTCCGCCCAATGTTACTACAAGTCGAAGATAAAAACTATGGTTGGGATTTAGAAGCATGTAAAAATAACATTTGTTATAAATTAGAAGTTAAAGGATTGTCAGGAGATAGAGTTTCTATAGAATTGAGCGAAAATGAATATAAAAAATGCAAACTCATATAGAGCAATACCGATTATGTGTTGTGTGCGGATGTCTAAACGAAAACCCATCGTTACATATTTTTTGCTTATTTCATAAATACGAATTACTGGAAAGATGAAGCAGGGAATATTCTAAAAATAGAAGAAAGAAAATCGGCCCACTGCTATTTGTAAATATTATCTGTTTGATAAATCGATTCTATGCGTATTAGCCATTTAATATACGGGTTTGATTGGTATAATCATGATGGAAAGTATGCAAATGGCAAGATTCATTGCGGCTTTGGTCTGTGTAAATATGATAGGAAGTATAGGTTGCCTACGATTAAAGATATGAGGGAAGAATCAAGAATAAAGTCATTGATGGTATTATATGGGGCTGATTGATACATAATTCCGAAAAACATGGTAAATATAATTATATTATCTTTTTTAGGGAGAGTTTATGAGTCCTATTTTAAAATCATATAGATTGACACATGACAATAAGGAATTATATGCTTATGTAGAAAAGCTGAAGGCACAAGGATGGCAATATAATATATCGGAGGGCGGTTGTATTTCGCCAGATAGGTCAACAATTTTTGTGGATTTTCGTGATCCGTATTATGGACAATTGATGTGTCGTTCTGATGAGAAGAAGAGTGAATATGAAAATATTGTAAATATGTTTATGGAATCAGGAGATTTTGTCGAGATTAAATAATTATGTGAGCGTAAGAAATAACTATTTGATGTGATAAGTAAAATTGGTAATAAAAGGACTGAAATTCATCAGTCCTTTTTTGTACGATGGAATGTTGGATCATTAGTACGACCTACTAAATAGTCAATTGAGACCTGAAAATAATCAGCTATTCTAATTACCATATCAAGGCTTGGTTTTCGTTGTTCATTTTCAAAATTACTAATTGTACCACGCGTTGTACTGAGATCTTTACCTAATTGTTCCATTGTGAGATTCCTACTTACACGTAATTCATTAAGTCTTGTTGCAAATGATGGTGGATAAAAGAAAAAAAACATAAGACACCTCTTGACTTTTGCTTGCAAATCGCATACAATGGTTTTGTATTCAAATGGCAAGCAAGTTTGTCTTAAGAATAGTGGCTCTGCTCCGACCAAAGAATAGAAACCACTATTCAGCGTACTTGGAATATATCCAGTCACACTTATTTTATCTTACTTTCTGGACTATTTCAAGTCAATTTTCTCAAATTCCCGCACTTTGACAATTTGTAATGGGCTGACCACCTGAAATGGTTGTCGTGATAGAGTTGGAATACTCTCGATAGTGTGCGAGCAGATATGGAGAATAACCATATAGAACGCTATCAACATAGTTTAAAGGAAAGGGAAAGATGTTATGAAAAAAGAGAGTAAAATCGAAAATGAAAGCAAATTACTGAATGACAAGAAATTAAGGGATACATATGCCGAAAGGATTGAGGTATTGGACAAGGTAAAGCAACTAATGTTTTTACCAGGAACTGAATTTCAAACAGTAAAGCAAGTTGCTGATTACTATGAGGTAGGAGAGGATGCTATTGTTGCAATATATTCAAGGCATTCTGACGAATTATTAGTTGATGGTATGTGTAATAAATCATACAAGGATTTTTCAAACTTGCAATATGAAAGTTTGAAAACAGCTAAAGGAAAAGTGACTTTCATATTTAAAGATGGAACTATAATAGATTTTCCAACAAGAGGACAGAAAGTATTTCCCCGAAGAGCCATTCTTCGTGTGGGAATGCTATTAAGAGACTCAGAAATAGCAAAGGAAGTTAGAACACAGCTCCTTAATATTGAAGAAAAAGCATCAATAGAATTAAAAGTAGCAGATATTGAAGAAGAACAGAGTCTTATGATGGAGGTTGGCCGGGCTGTAGCAAGTGGAGATGCTAATGCTGTTGCTATTGCTTCAACCAATCTTATCGCTTTTAAGAATCGCCATATTGAAAAGCTGGAAAATGACAATAAAGGACTTGCTGGTGAGATATTAGAATGGAACGATAGGAACAGACTTAATGCTGGAGTAAGAAAACTTGCTTCTGTGACCGGAATTCATTTTAGTAAGATTTGGAATGAATTATATAAGAATCTTCAGTACAAATATAGTATTTATCTAAAGCAGCGTGGCAGAACACCTTACATACAATGGATTGATGAAGGCGAATGGAAGGAGGTACTAAAAGTGTTTTGCGCAATGTGCGAAGCATATAAGCAATCTCCCACAGAGATGTTCCAACAAACAACACCTAAAGAGAATTTACATAATGCAAGTTAGAGAGTATCGAGTGAAAGAATTGTTTTAATTCCTTTAGTCTTGTGGTATACTTATAGAAGAAAGGGGTGATGTTAATGCCAATGCTTAAGGAAGAGTATAGGAAAGAGGAAAAAATAAATGGTATTATTTACAGTATGTCACCAAGTGCGAATTATCGACATGGGATTGTGAATGGTAATATTCATGCGAATATATTCAATGGATTAAAGGGAAATATTTGTAGAGTCTTTATGGAAAATCTTGATTACAGGTATCATCCGGATATTAACGATGATTATATCATCCCAGACATTATGATTGTATGTGATCGGAAACATCTGGAGGGCAGCGCATATACAGGGGTTCCTAAGTTTGTTGTTGAGACTCTAAGTCCGGCCACTTCAATGAGAGACATGACAGTCAAAAAAGATATTTATGAATCATGCGGCGTAGAGGAATATTGGATTGTTTCTCCAAAAGAACGAGCTGTTCAAATATACTATCTTGAAGACGGAAAGTATGTATTGAATTATAGTTATATTCTGGAGGATGAAGACGGAAATGAACACTATAATGCAGATGTGATAATTACTTTACGAGGATTTCCCAACATATCAATGACATTGGCCGATATATTTGATGGAGTTGAAGAATAATATATGATTATAATAAAAAGAGACAGTGGTTTATTCACCAGTGTCTCTTTTATTTATATCCTTTTCTAATATATCTTCAACATTACAGTCAAGTACATCACATATTTTCTGCATCACTTCAAACTTAATACTAGATGTTGTATTATTACATAAATTACGTATATTTGGATAAGTAATACCTGTTTGCTCGGACAACCAGAAACGGGATCGTCCCCTTTGGTCGAGAACTTGGTCTATTTTAATTTTCATACACTGCTCCTTTATCGTCTACGATATATATTATCAAAAATATATACTTTAATCAATATATCGTTGACAATATATATCGTATATGATATAATCAATAACATAGTATTTAAAGTAGGGCATACATAAGAAGAAGGGAGGTAAAGGTATGGATATTAGATTCGGTGATGTTGTTCAGGTTGATTTTGGCAAGACTACTGGATCTGTTCAAGGCAATGTGCGGCCATGCGCAATCATTCAGAATGATGTTGGAAATAAATACAGCCCTACTACGATTGTAATACCTTTCACATCTGAATTGAAAAAAGTAAATATGCCAGTACACGACATCTTACATAAATCTGTAAGCAATGGTTTAAAAAACGATTCGCTGATATTGGGGGAACAGGTCCGAGTAATAGATAAATCAATGGTATTATATAAACTAGGTTCCCTTAGTGAGGATGAATGTAATAAGGTTATTGGAGTATATTTGAGAAATTTGCCGAGAAGGAATGGAGCAATCAGTTATGGAACAGTATAGAAGAATGAATAAAAGAGAATTTATAAGTATGATAAAAGAAGAGTATGATGATGATACTGTATTTGATGTATACACAATAAATTTTGATAGTGGACAAAAAATTTCAAACACTGATAAAGTAAATAAACAAGTGATTAATGTCATGGCGAACGAGTCAAAGTGCATTATATATACAGGTAATCAATACTTATCTCATGTGGATATTCATAGTGTATTCCAACCAGATATATATAATATTAAACCCAAGGGGGTGATGAAAACTATAATGTTAGGTTACTAAAACGATATTCGAACAAATGTTCTTTTCGGGGATTGACACAAACATATGTTTGGATTATAATAACCGTAACAAGAATATCTTCACTAATGCGGAGATATTTATTATATAAAAAGACTCGTCCTCAAACGGTGTTGGAGCACCTTGGACGAGTCTTACATAACCTTATTGCACTAACGTGTTTGGAGACATGATAGTGCTGCATAGCAGAAGCTACACAACGTCATTATTACATATTTGTATTATTATTGTCAAGCGTTTCTGCTACAAATCCATTAAGTTCCAACTAAAAGAGAATAATAATTATAGGGCTATCGCCAAGTGGTAAGGCACAGGACTTTGACTCCTGCATCCGGCAGTTCGAATCTACCTAGCCCCATTAACTTTTTGTACCAATTTTTAAGGAAAGGAATGATGTGATACGTATATTTTAACTAATGGCAAGGACTACATAATGGAAAATCCAATGAGGTGCGGTGATTATAGGTCATCGACATCTCCAAACCACGCAAAGCGGTTTACGTTTAAACAGGCCAGAAATTTACTTCGGACAAATAAAAAAGGGTTGTCATGGATTCAATCAGGACATTTTTATATGGTTGATATGGATAGTAGTGAAAAGGAACCTAACGTTCCCGAATTTAGCAATGAAGGGATTTTCAAAGACCAAAAGAGTATTGAGTTTGATGATTCCATAATTGATAAGGTTGATATGGAAATTGGGGCTATCACAGGCTTGGCCGCATGGGATATCACTCAGCTCAATACATACAACGCTACTTTAAAACAGGGTTTATCATTTTACGATAGTGCGCTATCCGATATTGATCATGCCAGGATGGGCCATCGGCCGCCGGCTCATGTAATGACCAAGGTGGACAAAATCAGGAATGAACTTAAGGAGAAGCGACGAGACATTAAACAATCGATAGTATACATAGAGGTTCTGACACGGGCATTGAAAGAGCAATGGTCGATAGGCAAGATTAAAACAGAACTATCAAAATCAAAATATTCACCCTACAAAGGGAGAACTAAATACTATGACATGATGGAACAGCTTTTAAAGGGCTATTAGTACATATCTAAGGAGTTTTCTTATGGACTTGACGAAACAACAACAGTTATTTGCTAGTTTGACGCCACAACAACAAGACACAATTAATTATTACCATAATAACAACATGGCGATGCTTAGAAAGATTTGTGACCCTATAATTTATCGCAAGGGTGTACCACTTATGGACTACGATGAATTGTATGATGTTGCATCTGATACATTATTGGAAAGTCTCGGAACCTATGATGAATCAAAGGGGAGTCAGTTTGGCACATATTTGAAAGGCAATATCAACCGTGCCTTTTATGATTGGACAAGAGATAATCGCAGATTTAAGCGCTGTAATTTAACCGAGGAAAGAGATAAAGACGGAAACCTTGTTAAAGACAAGAATGGAAAGCAAAAATATGTAGTTATTGCAGATATTTCTATTGATGCTCCGATTGGAGATGAGAGCGAGTCAACGCTTGCAGATATGCTTCCATCAGATTTTGACATTGAAGCGGAACTGGCTGAAGAAATTGGTATTTCGTCTGACAGTAAGATGGAAAAATATCTTGAAAAGCTATCAAAAAAACAGAGGCAAGTTGCTGGTTATTTATCTGATGGATATAAACCGTCAGAGATAAAAGATTTACTACATATTTCAGAGAAAGAATATTCAGATTGCATGATGGCAATCCGGTCGTATAAAAACATAAAAATATTATTATAAACTATTGGGAGGATTTATACATGGTAGAACCTATTAGGGAACACACCTATTCACTTTCTGCGTATTTAGACGCCACTAGGGAGGAAGATATAAGAGAAGACCAGGATGTGCAACGATTATCGGGGCAGTGGGATACAAGTATGATTAATGAACTGGTTTACACGGTTCTTACCAGAGATTATATCCTCCCAATTATTATTGGAGAAGAGGATTTAGAAGGTGGGATGACTCAGCTATGGCTAGTTGATGGTGTCCAAAGAACATCAAGTTTTATCCTCTTTCGCTTTGGTAATTATAAAATCACTTCTTCAATATCAGAAGCTCATAAAACTGTAGAATATCAGGTCAAGTGTGTTGATGACCAGGGTGAATTTGTAAAAGATGAAGATGGAAATTTTGTATATGAAACTAAAGTGTGTAATTTGGTAGGTAAGACCTTTGAAACTCTTCCCAAGGAACTTCAAAAGGAGTTTGACAAGTACCAGATAAAGACAGTTATCCATCAGCATTGCACAATGTTAAAAATTTCAGAACTAGTACGCCGATACAATAATCATAAAGCTATGAATGCTGCACAAACAGCATTTACATTTGTAGATAAGTATGCTAGGCGGATTAGAACTATTACTGAACATAAGTTTTTTACAGAGTGCGAAGGCTTTACAGAGAAAGAGAAAAAGAACGGAGTTTATGAACGGGTTATTTGTGAAACGGCAATGACTATGTTCCATTTAGATGATTGGCAGAAGCAAAGTAAAAAGATGGGAATGTATTTAAATGAACATGCCACCGATGAAGAATTTGATATGGTGAATAGCATATTAGACAAGGCATTTGACATGGGGCTTATGGTATATGGGCAGATTTTTACGGCAAAGGATTCATTTATTTGGTTCACCCTACTACATCGGTTTAACAGTCTTGAGTCCAGGAGTGAAAGATTTATAGCATTTATTGATGCTTTCAATAATGATTTGCACAGTAAGGTAATAGGTGGCGTATCATTCGACGAAATTAATGCCAATAGGGCCACTAAGGATAAGGCAGTAATAAAAAGAAAACTAGTATTACTTGAAAAACTGATGATGGATTTCTTACATATTGAAGAACCAAAAACGGAGAATTGTAAAATAGCACCAGAACAGTTTATAGCTGGAAATGTTGGACTAAACATCGAATCAGTTAGAAACGATATGGACTTTTATAACCAGATGCTTGACGACCTGGAGGATAGAACAATAAAAGATGGCTCAAAGCTATTGAATCCGGATAACAGATTATCATTGGTAGCTCTGGTGGCTTATTCAATCGAAATTGACATCGATCTGGATGAATGGATGTTAGAGTATGCCAAGAATAATAATACATATTTTATAGATCAGCAGAAGAATTTTTTACATATGAAGCAAGATTTGGAGAAGTATTTAGGGAAGAAAGAGGTTGCATGATTAGTCAAATAAATAGTCGATGTGAATGGTATAGAGATGGATATTGTGAATATTATTGTTCAGCTGATGAACAGAAACAGAGGGAGACAAATTGGCCTTGTAAAGGCACAGAAGATGAGATGGTTGAATGTGGACTATTAGAACAGGAGGTTTTGGAATGAAATTGTATATGGCGGTAACACCAGATATATATGAGTTGCCTCTGGCGCCTCCAGATACTGCTAAAAATTTGGCTGAAATGTTTGGTACTACTGCAAATAACATATGGGCGCAGGTCAGCCATCAAAAATCGCGAGGGGAGCGTAAAAGGGCTAATTACCACAATGATATTGGTGTACGATTTGTTTTAATTGGAAAGATTTAATCAAGGAGATGATTGGAATGTATATTTGGAAAAGAGAGTATGCCCCTTTCAGAATTGGAGGACAGATTAGGAGAGCGATAAAGACAAAAGTGGAGGGATACCCCATAATTGATTTAGGACGGGGATTTAAAGGCATACATATCAGAGGCTGCGGTGTGTATGAACTGGTATCTGGTGGACTTGTTGTGGAAACCGTGGAAGGTGTCATGCAAGATATTGATGATTGTGCTGATATTGAGTTTATGAGAGAACAGATTCAAATTGCGAGAAAAGAGCGGGATGATATAGCGATTGAAGTATCGAACAAAGTGTTTTTTGAAAAGCATGAAAATTAAAATTTCTAAGGAGAATAATACAATGCGACATAGATTAGGTGGTTTAGAGAATGCATATATGGGGTTAGGTGCAGACAATATCCCATATGAGTTAGATAATTCATGGAGTAACAATGAAAACTTAAACACCATTGCAGATAAGATGCTTGACGAAGCCCTTGAAATCTTATTTGAGCCTAATGGTGTATGCGGATTTGATTATAAGGTTATAGGAAATATTAAAGACTTTACTATTTTATTCGGACGAGAACCAGCATATAAACATGATCCATATTTGATGTACTGTATTACAAGTAACCGAAAAGAAAGTTATATAAAGAAGGGTATTGCTAGAGGGTACTATGGACGTGATGTAGAAATTACATATGATAAAACGGTTAGGGACGATGACTGTGATAAGGTGTTTGTGGATTTTTTGGATAAGTGGTATCCGAGATTAATGGAAACTTTAGTGACTGTAAAATAGGATAAAAATTAGGATTTTGGAGAGAAAGAAGGTGAAATGTGGCTGGATTAGACAGGAATATGCTGATGCTGATTCGGGCGTTGGCAGAAAACAGAATACAGGATGCAAAAAAGGCAGCGATTGCTTGTTGCTCCAATGACAGCACAAAAAAGAATGAGGGAACCATACAGTATTACAGGAAACTACTGGAGAATGGCAACACAACTCTGTTTGAATTACCCGCAAATATTAAGGGGCTACTAAATATGCAGGATGTCTCTACGTTTAGAGAGAACAGATATTACCTCGGTAAACAGCAGGAAAAACTGTTTGGAGATATTGAACGCGGGTTAATGGTAACAGCAAAAATGATGGAATACGGAATTACATATATGAATAGCACCCTCATATATGGGGAGCCGGGAACCGGAAAAACGGAATTTGCAAAATATGTTGCCTATAAACTGGGATTACCGTATGCATATCTCAATTTTTCCTATTTGATTGAATCTTACATGGGAAAAACATCACAGAACCTACAGAAAGTGTTTGACTTTTGTAAGGGGCAGCAATGTGTACTGATGTTGGACGAAGTTGATTGTATTGGGATTGCCCGTGGGAATGACAGCGGAGCAGATGGAGAACTTGGAAGAACCGTCATTGCACTGATGCAGTCATTGGATAGCCTTGAGGATGGACAAATCATTATAGCAGCTACCAATAGAGCGGACAGGTTGGATAAAGCGCTTATTAGACGTTTTCAGCGTAAAGAAGAATTTACACGCTATGGTAAAGAGGAAGAACTGAAAATGATAAGTACGTTTATCGCCAGTGTTGATAAAACACTTCTCTCGGAAGAAATGCTTACATATGCGGAAAAATCTCATACACAGGCGGAAACTGTCACCTATCTGATTCAAGAAATCGTTAACCAGATAGTGAAATAAATTAAAATTTTCGGGAGAACCGGAGGAAGGAATATCATGAGACTAATTGATGCGGATAAAATTGATTTTAATGAAGTTTTTAAGGGGCAATCGGATTTTGCGAGAGATACACGGGAGGCAGCACAGTCGTTGATTGATAGCCAGCCTACGGCTTATCAAGAGTTAGCGAAACTTTATTTAGAGGCAAGTGACTGTCCTGTATGTGCATATAAATACCATTCAGGTATAGCAGGTGCAGTAAATATTCTGAAAAATTCAGGATATTAAGATTTCTGGTAGAACCGGAGGGAAAGGAACAGATATGACCATAAGAGAAGCAATTGAAGGATTTAAAATAGACAATAGCCTCCTGACTGGAAAAGAATATGGGGTTGTGGAGCGTAATAATCTGGCAATTAAAGCCCTTGAGGTAATAGAGGACCATAAGTGGATTCCAATTGAGGAGAGGCCACCAGAAACAAGTGGTGTAATGCGAGAGGACGAAAAACTACTAATTTTATTACCTGATGGTATGAGGACGGTTTCCTTTTATATTAATACTGCATCCGGTAAGAAAGTATTTTTTGATGGATGGGATACGTATAGGCCAGTTGCCTGGATGCCATTACTCAATTATCCACAAAACTGACATATTGGAAACAAATCAAACCGTGATTTTGTCCGTCATAAGAGAGAATAAAATAAATAGAAAATAAAAGAAGGAGATAAATAATATGTGTAAATTTAAATCAGGAATTATTTTAAAGAACAGAGTAGTCTTAGCACCAGAAGGAAACGATAGTCATTCAGATTTGTTAGAAAGTCTTGGAATTGAAGATACTCATTTTAACGCTTCGAAGACATTTGTTAGAGCGGAACTTGTACCACCTGATGGAAACAAGGCAGTCGATATTGGCAAATGGGAATATATCGTTGATCAGGATATTACTCCGGATTGGTACGACGATGATCCTGGAAGATACGAGGCTGACTTTCGTGTAGCAGTAAAAGAGTATCTTAAAGATAAATTTGTTGTTATGTGTGGACGTGCGTGGACACCAATTAAGAGCGATGAAAAAGGTACATACTATTTGCTTGATGGTTTTCTTGAGGAATCTACTTTTGGAAAAAATAACAATTATGCAGAATCCAACATTCGCAATGAGCTTGTGGATAGTGAGCTAGCTAAAGACTTAAGAAAAGAGTTTGGAGACAGACTCGTGCCAATTGCTTTAGATTTATTATCTCTTGACGGGTTAGATGATTATGGCATTGTTGAGGGAGATATTCTTGCAATCCCAACACTGGATTTATATAGGGAATGTAGGAAGAGTATTCCTAAGAGTGATAGCTGGTGGTGGCTTGCTACACCAGACAGTACACCTTCAGGCACCGGGGCCTCTTGCGTCCAGTGTGTCGACTCCTGCGGCGACGTGAACTACGACTACTGTGGTTGGAGCGATGGGGGTGTTCGCCCGTTTTGCATCATTAAATCTTCAATCTTTGTATCTGAAAAAACTAGCGGGAGGCAAGTGCACTAGGCATGGCGAAGCCGTGCCGGTGGCTGGACAATAACAAATGGAGGTAGGAACTTATTCATGGCAGAACTTGATGTCATTGTAAAATCTATAAAACTTATGGAATATACTATGACAATTACATCAAACAGAAAAAGATATCCAGTCAAACACTCGATTTTAATAAAACGTATTCAAAATCGTTGTATGGATATTTATGAATACTTGCTTGATGCAAATAGACTGAAATTAGAAACCTCAAAATCAGAACGACTAGAGCTTCAGACTAAAGCAATATCTTGCTGCGACAAATTATCGTGTTATGTAGAACTATCAATGAACATGAATTTGATTGGAACTGACACGGTGTCATATTGGCAAAAGCAAATTGATGATATAAAGTACATGACCATAGCTTGGCGCTCGAAAGATAAACAGAGATGAGCTTTGCGGGTTGTCTATTGTATGGCCTCTTACATCCAGTATGTCAACTCCAACGGCAACGTGAACTACAACGACTGTGGTTGGAACGATAGGGGTGTTCGCCCGTTCTGGGATGGAAGACGAAAGAAAGTAGGAGAAACACCGAAATTAGAGTCCCATCATCAAAAGAATAGACAACCCTTCCTGTCTCGCAAGAGGCAGGATAAATATAAAGGAATACAATATTATGATAGAAAGTAAAACTGATTTCGAGAAGATAACTGATTTTGGCAATTTGTATCAAGCATATATAAAATCTAAATCGGGTAAAGGATTTTCTAAAAGTAGACAACGATTTCAAATTACTGCACTTGATGGAATTCATCAGATAAAGAGAAGATTGGAAACAAAGACATATGAAGTTGGAAAGTATAATGAGTTTACGGTTTATGAACCAAAAGAAAGAATAATAAAATCTGGTTCATTTGTAGATAAAATAGTGCAACATAGTTTATGTGACAACGTACTCTTGCCGTGTTTAAAAACTGAATTTGTACCAAATAACTTTGCTGGACAAGTGGGAAAGGGGACTTTATTTGGTTTGGATTGGCTTAGAGCACAAATGTATCTAGCATATCATAAATACGGATATGATTGTTGGATTGTAAAAGCTGATATTAGCAAATTCTTTTACAGTATTGACCATGACATATTGAAGGATATGGTGCGATATTTTTTAAAGGATGACGATGTATACTGGCTATGTGAGAAGTTTATTGATAGCACTAAGGGGTTCGGTCTTCCATTGGGAAATCAATTAAGTCAAGTGTTTGCACTTTTATATTTATCGGGACTTGACCATTTTATCACAGGAGAATTAGGTGTGAAATATTATGGAAGGTATATGGACGATTTCTACTTGATTGTTGAATCAAAAGAATATGCGAAATGGTGTCTGTCTACAATATATGAATTTGCTCATAGTCTCGGACTTGAGTTAAATGGAAAGACACAGATTATACCTTTCAAGAATGGTATTAAATTTTGTGGATTTCATACATACGTTACAATTGATGGTAAGGTTATACGAAAGTTGAAAAACGAAAATAAAAGAGTTGCTAAAAAGAGATTTAAGAGAATGGCTTATTTGGTTAAAAAAGGAAAATTAAATAGAGAAAAGTTTGATGAATCATATAACGCATGGAAAAATCACATATCTCATGGAAATTGTGTGAAATTGGGACATGAGATGGACAAATATATTGTGGTGGTGTTAAAGGAATGAATTAACGATTTTGTATATATTTGAAAGGAAAAGAAAATGCAGGTGATATTTTGGATTAGTGTATTGATTTATATAATTTGGCTCATTGGATATCCGGTATACAGAAAGATTAAAAAGGAATCTATATGGCTTGGAACACCTTATAGTTTAGTGCTTTGTATATTAGCATTAGTGATAAGCATTATTGATTTGATATCTCATTATTAATACCTTAAAATCCGAATTTCAAATGGAGAATAAATATTATGTGGTGGAGGAATATGTAAACTCTATCTGCGACCAGAGAGGGGAGGTGGTGGTTCGAATCCACAACTATCTGATATGATAGGATGGCGTGACGGTAAGTACCGACTATGTAGGGTGAAAATCCCCACCCACATAATGGAATAGCGGTTTGGTGGACTGGTGGACATGTCTGGCTTTGACCCAGAAGAAAATGGATCGTAATCATTAACCGCTGTATGAAAATAAAGTAGTAGATAATAAAAAACAATCCGTGATCCGGACACGATAAAATTAGAAATGATTGTGTAATAAAACTATGAAACGTTTTCAGAACTGTAAAAGGTAGCTTCTTTGCAGTATTCGCAGTCTCGTCTAATGGGAATAGGACACGCCTTGGCTTTGGGGCGGATAGAGGTTCGAATCCTCTGGCTGCAATTAAAATAATAATTAAAGGTGGTGATGGTATTGAAAGGTGCTTGTCAAATGTGTGGAGCATCATGGGGAAGTATAAAACACAAAGGCGTTTACGTTTGTGATAAATGCTTTATTGAAATTAGAATGCGCGAGAATCTTATAAATAATAAAGAATTAAAAAATAATATTTTTATTGTGAAGAAGAATGGGAAAGAATATGTAGGCTTAATTACGGGATATCAACACAGAATTGGGAATGTTGATGAAGATAAATTCTACATATATATGAATCAAACAGATGATGATTTTTGTATCTTTTATAATGGGTGGATGACAGAAAAAGAATTAGTCAAAGTGTGTGACAGGTACAAGATAGATGTGCAGGAGTTGTTGAAGTGAGGTAAATAATGAAAAATATTATCTGGTGTGAGGTTACATGTAGTCGCTGTGGATGCGTAGCAGGAATGAGTGGCTATTATAGCCCCAAACGAATAAAGTTGCTTAAAGAAACAACGAAGGATTGGGTTGAAGATAAAGAGTATAGAGTGCTTTGCCCAGAATGTGTAGAAAGATTAAACATTAACAATGACAGATAGAAGCCGCATTTTAAGTCCTGAGATGGATTTGTAATATGGGAAATGAACCATGTTGTAGGTAGTCACCACTGCAATCATCTATCGGCTAGGATAGTGACGCAGGTGCTTACAAACGTGTTCCCATCTTTGCAGACGGAACCGCCAGTACGCACGGACATGCACCATAGGTACATTGCCCATGTCTTATCACCTCCTTTGTATGAGTAGCATTGTAAGCTGAATGGGAGGCTCGTTTCTAATAAGTAAAGCATGTCTAGGTGACTACCATTAATGATAATTATAATGTAAAATAGATAACAATACAAGCAGAAAGTGAGAAAAGAATATGACATTAGAAAAGATTAAAGAAAAATTACGATCAGATGAGTATGGATTCCTTAAAACTGACAGAAATCTAGGTAATAACATCATACTTCTTACATTAGGTGGCAGTTATGCTTATGGAACAAACAATGAGAATAGTGATTTGGATATTCGTGGTTGTTCTTTGAATAGTAAAATGCAGATTCTTACTAATGAGAATTTTGAGCAGTTTGTAAATGAAGCGACTGATACCACGATTTATTCATTCAATAAACTTGTTGCATTATTGAGTAATGTAAATCCTAATACAATTGAGATGCTTGGTAATAAGCCAGAACACTATTTCTATGTATCTCATATAGGTCAGGAATTACTTGATAATGCACATTTATTCTTATCTAAGAGAGCGGTTTATTCATTTGGAGGATATGCGACAGCGCAGCTTCGTAGACTCGATAACAAAGCAGTAAGACTTGTAAATCAAGAACAAAGAGAGAAACATATACTGAACAGTATTATGAACGCTTATCATACATTTCCAGAAAAGTATTTTTCGTTTAGTGAAGACAGTATCAAATTGTATATTGATAAGTCAGAACAGGAAGAATATGATTCTGAAATCTTTATGGATGTGAATTTACATCATTATCCATTGAGAGATTACAAAGCCATGTGGTCTGAAATGAATAATGTTGTTAATGATTACTCCAAGATTGGAAAGAGAAATAAAAACGCAATCGAACATGGTAAACTCGGAAAGCATATGATGCATCTAATTCGTTTATATCTTATGTGCTTAGATATTCTTGAAAAAGAGAAAATAATAACATATAGAGAAGCAGATCATGACGTGCTTATGGATATTCGTAATGGCAAATATCTTGACGACAATAACCAACCTATTCCAGAATTCTATGAAATGGTAGATGATTTTGAAAAGAAATTGGAATATGCAAAAGAGAATACAAGTTTACCAGACAATCCTGATTATGATAGAATTAAGGAATTTACTGCAAGTGTTAATGAAAGGGTGGTAAAAGGTGAATTTTAAAATAAGCATACCGCAAGATGCATATGATTTGATTCATATTTTACAAGAACATGGCTATGAGGCATATGTAGTCGGAGGCTGTGTTAGAGATAGTATTTTAGGTAGAGCACCTAGTGATTGGGATATTTGTACGTCAGCAACTCCTTCGGAGATGTTAGACATTTTTAAAAATAAGAAGGTAATTGAAACTGGATTGCAACACGGAACAATTACAGTTGTTGCGAATGGCGAACCATATGAAATTACAACCTATCGACTGGATGGAGATTATTCTGATCATAGAAGACCAGATATCGTAACTTTTACAGATAATCTCATTGAAGATTTGAAGCGCAGGGATTTTACAATCAATGCAATGGCTTATAATGACGAAGCTGGTCTAATTGATCCGTTTGGTGGGATGGAAGATACCAAGTATAAGAAGATAAACTGTGTTGGTTCTGCAAAAGACAGATTTTCAGAAGATGCATTAAGAATATTAAGAGCAATTCGATTTGCTTCCCAACTTGATTTTGTAATGATGCCTGAAACAGATTGGGAAATTCATCAACAGTATAAAAATTTAGAGAATATATCTATTGAAAGAATCAATAGTGAATTTTGTAAAATTTTATCGTCAAACAGTATGTGCATACAAATGGTATTGTATCGTGATGTATTTGCATTATTTATTCCAGAGTTAAAAGATATGTTTGATTTTCCGCAAAATAACCCACACCACAAATATAATGTATGGGATCATACCATCCATGCGGTTGAAAATTGTGAATATGAAGAATTAATTGTAAAATTAGCCGTATTTTTTCATGATATTGGCAAACCTCATTCATATCAGGATGGAGAAGATGGTGTTAGACACTTTAAAGGACATGGTAGAGTCAGTGCAGATATGACTGATGAAATTATGAAACGTATGAGGTTTGATAATGACACAAGAAATGCTGTTGTAGAACTGATTCATTATCACGATGCTACCTTTGAAGTCGGCAAAAAATATATTAAGAGATGGCTGAATAAGATAGGAAAATTACAGTTTAGAAGACTTCTTCAAGTACGGAAAGCGGATATTAAAGGTCAAAATTCTGATTATGAGAATGAAAGATTACAGAAAGTATTTGATATTGAATCATTATTAGAAGAAGTTCTATCGGAGAAGCCGTGTTTTTCATTGAAAGATTTAGCAATTGATGGAAACGATGTGAAGAAAGCCATGATGATAAAAGAAGGTAAAGACATCGGTTTTTGGTTAGATGTAATTCTGAATAAAGTCATAGACGGAGAATTAAATAATACAAAAGATGATTTGATTTATTATATGACTGGAATTACAGACGGTTGGATTAAGGAATAGAAAGAAGGTGTTTAGATGGCGGTACTTTTTACTAGTGACACTCATTTCTTTCATAATAATGTGCTGCGTTTTGATAATAGACCGTGGAATACAATGGAAGACATGTGTAATGAAATGTTAAAACGTTGGAATAGTAAAGTATCGAAAGATGATACTGTATACATTCTAGGTGATTATACGTGGAAACAAGGTGATGAACATATTGAGTTCTTAAAGAAACTCAATGGACATAAGAGATTAGTTCTTGGCAACCATGATTTTAGAAATGCAAGTAGGAAGTATAAGGATTTGTTTGAAGCAATTAAAGATTATGATGACATTAAGGTAACTCTTCAAAACGGAGAAGTTAAGAGATGTATCTTGAGTCATTATTTTATGCCGTTCTATAACGCACATTATTATGATTCCATTTTACTTCATGGTCATTCACATAATACGAAAGAGCATTATGAGGAATTGAGGATAGCAAAAGAACTGAATGATAAAGGATTTACAAATCAAATTCACAATGTCGGGTGTATGCTATGGAATTATGAACCTGTAACATTGGATGAGATACTTACTGGAGGTGAGAAAGATAAAAATTGAATTGATTAAACTAAAATTCGATGGCTCTGTATCATATAAGTACAAACCATTCAAATATTGCTGTGAAGCAATTACTAAAAACAGAACAATAGAATTTACGGAAGAATCATCTACGTATGATTTCTACGACACTTATGACGATGACAATATTACACTTCCTCATTTTGCTTCTTGGCTTTCTGAAACAGTTAAAGATTGGGAAGATGAATGGGAGAATGAATATTATTATCCGATTAAGTTCTGTCCTCATTGTGGAGAACCTATTGAGATTGTTGTGATTGGTGAGGAAGACAGGACGGAAGAATACCTTGAACTGAAGAAACAGAGAGACGATTTGTGGAAGAGGTGCCAGCGAACAGACAGTAAGAAGAAAGAAAACGAATTAAGAAAACAGGTACAGGAACTTGATGGAAAAATTGATTGGTTCTATGCGTTTTGTGAGTATCAAGTAGAGAATTAAAAAGTAGATAGTCTGATCTACTCCTAATAACGACTGATAATCCGACGATTAAGGTTATCATATAATTCTAAACATACTTAATCTAGTGTGTAATTTCCAATAAAAGAGAATTAAATAGCAAAGGAGTGATATTTATAGGATTAAATATAGGGTATTTGACTTCAAATAAAAAGCAGGATGATTTATTTACGCCTGCCTATGCGGTAGATCCGATTATTAAATATCTTTCAAAAGATAAGATTATTTGGTGCCCGTGGGATTGTGAATGGTCAGCATTTTATCAGAGATTAAAAGAAGAAGGATTTAAAGTAGTAAGAAGTTCATTGGCAGAAGGACAAGATTTCTTTGAGTATGAGCCGGATGAGTGGGATATTATCGTCAGTAATCCTCCTTTTTCAATTAAGGACAAGGTATTAGAACGATTATATTCTTTCAACAAACCGTTTGCTATCTTGTTGCCATTGAACTCATTACAAGGCAAAACGAGATACAAATATTTCAAACAAGGTATCCAGATTCTTAGTTTTGATGCAAGAGTTTGTTACCATGATAAAAATCATATGGATAGTGTGGTAAAAGGTAGTCCTTTTGCGACTGCATATTTTTGCAGAGATTTGTTGCCAAAGGATCTCATTGTAGAAAAATTGGTTACATATGAAAGACCGTTGATGACTAGATAAAAGGTTGATTTTAAGTCTTTATAAAAGAAAATCAGAAAGGAAAAAGTTAGGTAGCTACTAAGGACATGTCACTTTCTGGGAAATAAAAAATAAGATACGTTGGAAGTAAGAACAAATTAAGTAAGGATTTAGCGCCAATTATTCAGTCTTATATAACTGATGACACAAATGGTTATCTAGAGCCTTTTGTTGGTGGTGCAAACATGATTGATAAGATTAAGCATAAGAAAAGAATAGGTTGTGACATACATAAACAGTTGATCGAATTATTAAAATATGCACAGGAACATGAAACTGAATTGCCAGAAAGAATCTTAGAGAATGAATATAAGGAAGTTCAGCAGAACAAAGAAAATTATCCAGATTGGTACTTAGGTCTTGTAGGATTTTGTGCAAGTTTCGGTGCAAAATATTTCGGTGGTTATGCAAGAGATTCTAAAGGTGATAATAGCGGGAAATGGTCTGCTGGTGCTATTAGAAACTTAAAAAAACAGATACCAAACATCAAAGATGTAAAGTTTATAAATTTGAATTTTTATCTAATATACGTAAATAACTTTTCAACCCTTATATTGTTTTTATCATCCTTATTTTTGTTACTATCCAATAATGTCTTGGTTTCTTTTTGCCAAATGCAAGTAAAATCATCAGGCATTGAATATTCACTTATCAAAACTGTATTATTCATGCTCGCTACTTTTACCCATTCATAAAATTCTTCATATGAGAACGAATTAGTAGCGTATTTAGTAGTTCCACGATAAGGGATATCACAATAGATTACATAGTTTTTGATTTTTTTAAGTGGTATCGCTTGAAAATTCAATTTAATTGGAAAAGTAAGAAAGTAGGAATAAGACAATGAGAAGAAAAGAAAGGAGTAACACCTTATCCTAGTGAAACTAGGTTTATCACAATTCAGATTAATGTGTGTGATAGTAAAAGTATAACAATTGGCCGATTTGTCAGCAGAAGATAATTACCATTGACTAGAATATGGTTAGTGGTTGGTGTGAAAGAAAAATATATTGCAAGTTGTAGCTGGGGGAAAGACAGCACAGCTATGATATTGATGTTAATTGAGAAAAAATATCCTCTTGACGAAGTGATATTTTACGATACTGGCATGGAGTTTAAAGCAGTTTATGATGTGAGAGATAAAATTATTCCGGTGTTAGAAGAGAATAACATTAAATATACAGAATTAAAACCCGAAAATCCGTTTTGGATAGACATGCTTATTCGTGAAAAGAAAAAGAGAACTGGAGAAATAGTATATGGAGATGGATATTGTGGTGGAACTTGTAGATGGCATACATTTAAAAAACAAGCAATATGCAACAAATATACGAAAGATTCTATTGTGTACGTTGGTATAGCATCAGATGAAACTAAGAGACTTCAGAAGTTAGATTACAACAAAATAGCTCCTTTATCAGAGTGGAATATGTCTGAAAAGGATTGTCTTGATTATTGTTACAAGCACGATATCACTTGGGAAGAGGACGGAGTTGATTTGTATTCTATATTAGACCGTGTAAGTTGCTGGTCGTGTAGAAACAAAAATCTTAAAGAACTTAAAAATATGTATTTATATCTTCCTAAATATTGGAAGATGCTGAAAGGGTTGCAAAGCAGGATTGACGAGCCTATGAAAGGCGAAGGTAAATCAGTGTTTGAACTAGAAGAAAGGTTTAAGAGAGAAGTTGAAAATGAAAATAAAAAATAGGAAGGAGTAATACCTATACGGTGAAACCGGTTGTTGTGAGACTGCATAACTCAACATAAAGACGATAATAGCAGCGCCCACTTAATTGTGGGCATGGGAGGGTATATCGTTTACCACGCACCATAAGGTAAGTGGCTGGTATGAAGTATATAGCAAGCTGTAGTTTTGGGAAAGATAGTTTAGCAATGGTTCTATTGTTGATTGAAAAAGGATATCCGTTAGATGAGGTTATCTTTTATGACACGGAAATGGAGTTCCAGGCAATTTATAATAATAGAGATAAACTATCTAAGATTTTAGAAGAAAAGAAAATTAAGTTTACAGTGTTAAAAGATGTTCTTCCTTTTACATATCGTGCATTTGAAAAAGAAGTAAAGGCCAGAAGTGGACTTATTAAACGCGGGTATAATTGGTGTGGTGGAATGGCTAGATGGGGAACTTCTGGAAAATTATCTGCAATTAAAAAACACTACAAAGAGAATTATGGTAATGAAGTAATTGTAGAATATGTTGGCGTAGCTGCTGATGAACCACAGCGAATAGAGAAGTATAGAACTAAGCGTGACAAGAATATAAAAGTTTATCCACTTTCTGAATGAAATATGTCGGAGAAAGACTGTTTGCAATATTGTTATGAAAACGGATGGAGCTGGCAGGAAAATGGATATGAGTTATATGTGCTTTTGGATAGGGTTTCTTGTTGGTGTTGTGGGAATAAGAATCAGAAAGAGCTTCGTAATATTTACGAGAAACTGCCGGGATATTGGGATAAACTGAAATGGTACGAAGATACATGCCAGGTTCCGTATAAAGGCAAGGGCATTGAGTATTTTGAAAAGAAATTTAGAGAAGAAAAAGAGAATAAGTAGGTAGAAAATAAAATTTTTATCTTCTTCTCTATTCAAATCTCTTTAATTTACAAGGAGAATATTCTCATCTTTACCGGTAATACTTGTATTCCCTTCCTTATAATCATTGAATTTACAGCGTTTGCAACCGCTAAAACTCTGTTGAAAATTTTAATTCATATGATAATAAGCACACTCTTGAACAACTTAAAGCACTTCAATCAATGACCTTAGGTGAAAAGGTTGGAGTCACACAAGCAAGACTGATGGAGTGGTATTTGAGAAATGATAAAAAGTGTTATGTATCATTCAGTGGTGGGAAAGATAGTACAGTATTGGCTTATATAGCTGCACAAGTTTGTGACATGTTCCATTGTAAATTAGTATTGTGGTTTTCAGATACAGGATTAGAATTTCCTGAATTACGAGAACACGTAAAGACATATGGTGATTTCTTGAAAAAAGAATTTGAAGGATTAGATGTTGAAACAATAATAGAATACCCAAGAGACAGAAAAGGAAAAAGAATATTATTTAAAGATGTTGTTTTGAATTACGGTTATCCAATTATTAGTAAGAGAATATCTGGATATGTCAATAGCGCAAAAAATGATCAGACGTGTACAAGAGCAAAATATTTAAGTGGGGAAATAGAAAATACTTTGTTTGGAGGAAATGGTAAATGGTGGTTTCTTGTAGATGCACCTTTTAAGATATCTGACTATTGTTGTACAAAACTAAAGAAAACTCCTAACAAAAATTTTGCTAAAAGAACAGGATTAAAACCAATATTTGGTACAATGACAGAAGAGAGCGTTAATAGAAAATTAAATTGGATAAAATATGGGTGCAATGCTTTTGAAGGAAAAGAACAAAGAAGTCAGCCAATGTCATTTTGGACTGAACAAAATGTATTAGAATACATAGCTACATACCATTTACCATATCCATCAGTATATGGAGAAATTAAACAGGATGAAACTGGTAAATGGTATACGACAGGATATAAAAGAACCGGTTGTATTTTCTGTGGCTATGGTTGCCATTTAGAAAAAGAGCCAAATAGATTTCAGATGTTGAAGAAAACTCATCCGGAACTATGGTATTTTTGCATGAAACCTGTATCAGATGGCGGCCTTGGTATGAGAGAAGTGTTAGAATATATAGGAGTAAAAATAGAATAGTTAGTCATGAAATATGACTTTCATTTTGAGTAAGAAAATGGCGATTGTATGTATATTAAAGGAATAGAAGCAGTTTTTAGAGCTATCCTTTATTCTGAATCTTGTATCGGAATAGCATTTTCATGTGAGGAATATTCAAAAGAATATTTTGATGAAATTAAGAGAATTATTAATAAATATGAAATTGTTAAAAGAGAAATATCAGAAGTTGGGAAGACGGTAATTAACTTCAAAAATGGTAGCCATATAGATATATTGAAACCAACTAAAAACGACCCTGTTATCAGAGGTAAGAGGGCTGACATCTCTCATTGGATGTACGATTATGAAGCATTTGGAATTAGTAATGAGGATTTTGAAAAGGTGGTTGAACCATTTTGAAGGAAGGAGAATTAAAATTTAAATAAATCAGGGACAATTTTTTCGTGGGATGAACTGATGATTCATGATTGGGAAAAAGATGTTGTGTTACTTGAAGAATTTTGCAAGGACTTGAGAGACAAGATTATTGAGGGCGTTTGTAACGTGTTAGAGACGGCGTAGCGGAGGTAAAAATTGAGAGTTGATATTAAAAGAAGTATAGATGTAAGTAAATTGATGGCTGCTATTGTAGACTATACAAATATGACAAATTACAGAAAAGATGATTCTTATTTGGTTATGAGTTCAGCTACTAGATGTGCGTTAATGACCAAGTGTAATGATGGACATGTTAGTAAGGAGATAGGGAGTGAAAGGACATTTGATGAATTTTATGGGATTCCGATTGCCATATGCAATAAATTAGATTTCGGAGAAGTAGATGTTAAATAAGAAGAAATGTTACTCAAGTCGAAAATGGAGTTGGTAGTTTTGAAATTAAAAGAAGTAAGAAAAACAGCAAGAGAGAATTTGCTACAAATGAATCATCCATACTGGGAATATATTTCATTCAGAAAAGAGTTCGGATTTTACCATACCCCCTCTGTTTATATAAAGCAGAAAGTTGGTAAATTTTGTTATAAACAGTGTGATCCAATAAAGGATGGCTACGCAGTTTTCAAATTAAGAAAAGACGGGTCATTAGAACCTATTATGGACTCAGACCACTCAAAGAGATTCCATAATGAATTGATTAACAGAAGAATACGTAGACAACAAAGAGAATATATAAAAGATAATAAATATTTCTTTTATCTTATAAGGTAAAAGAGAATAACTAAGTGGCTATATATCAATGGTTGCAAACATTTTTATATAGTAAATCAAAATGAAAAGAAAGGAATTTTTACAATAACACCGGTTAAAGTGATATGCATATCCTTGTAATTCAATGGTTTAATGAATACAGAGGAAAGAAATAGTTTAAAAGATAGACTAAATGGAAGACCATTACGGATACTGATTGGTGGTAGTCCATGTACATATTGGTCTATCGCACAAAAAAATAACCGAGAGACAGAAGCAGAAGGTTTAGGATGGGAACTGTTTAAGAATTATCTCATTGCGAAAGAGAAGTTTAAACCAGACTTTTTCTTATATGAAAATAATAAATCGGCAGTACAAGCAATTAAAGACCAGATTAGTCATGAACTTGGTGTTGGTTTACAGTACATAAATTCAGCTTTAGTTTCTGCACAGAATAGGCAGAGATTTTATGCACACAACATTCCTGGTGTTGAACAGCCGAAAGATAGAGAAATTTATTTAATTGATATTCTGGAAAGTGGTGCAACGTGGTTGGAAAAATCATATGCATTAACTACGATATGCTCTGGTGCGATTATTTCTGATACATTGAAACGTCATAGACATACAATGGTTGCAGAACCAGTAAGAATCGGAGATATAGGTAGTAATTCTCAGGCACATAGAGTTTATTCTCCATACGGTAAATCGGTAAATCTTGTTGCAAATGGTGGTGGACAAGGCGCAAAAACAGGATTATATGCAGCTCCAGTATTTCCATTTGGTATTGATTCAAATGGTAAAGCACACTGTATAGACGCAAATTATTATAAAGGTTTTAACCCAAAACAAACTCTTGAAAAATATAGAAGAACTATGGTTGCTGAGTTGACAGATTTTAATTTATCAGAGTATGAAAATGTAATAATACATGAAAGTGGAAATATTGAGATAGGTGGCAAGTTAATTTACTGCGTCAAAGGCGGATACATCTGTTATAGGGATGAAAAATATAAAATAAACCTTCTGGATGGATATTATACAATTCGTAAATTGACACCGATTGAGTGCGAAAGACTACAAACTCTCCCTGACAACTACACAGATGGAATTTCTAATGCGCAGAGGTATAAGTGTATCGGTAACGGTTGGACAGCAGAAGTTATTATTCATATCTTATCTTACATTGATTTTCCAAAAGATTATCCAATCGAAGTTCTGTCAATGTATGACGGTATCGCAACAGGCAGATATTGTTTAGAGAAATTAGGATATACAAACATTACATACAAGGCATATGAAATTGATTCTTATGCAATGAAAGTGGCTTTGAAGAATTATTCAGACATAATTGAGTGTGGTGACGCATTTCAGTTGAGAGAAGAAAATTGGGAATATTAAGGCATTAAATGAATCTTTTATTTGGAGAATAAATAATCAAAGAGGAGTTGATAAATATGAGTTGGTGGACATATGTACATGGGACAATAGTAGTCAGTCCAATGGGAAGGACTCAAGCAGAAAAGAGGTATATACTTGATACCGTTTTAGAACATCTTCCGGTGGTATCTGGATCGGAACGAGATATGAATGTTTATGTGATTCAAAAAGAAGGAACTGATAGTTCATGTTCTTGCGATGAGTTTGGGCGAGTAACGAACAATCTAAGAGATAGTTCCGGCGATAGGAGTCGGAAACGAGGTTGGTTGCGGGTTCAATCTGAATACATTTTAGTTGTGGATGGTTCTTTGCGTGATAGAGAATTTGAACAGACTTATAAACAGTTCCAGAAGTGGATATGTCGTTTGGCAAAAAGAATATCCGTAGAAGATGTACTTGTTGAAATCAAAGATTATGAGCAAAGTACAATCATTCGTAATAATAATGACTGTTATGGTAATATGCATGAAAATCCTTCATGGTATAGGACGGAAAATCACAATAACTGGAAACTGAATAAGAAATTGGAGAAATATCATCCGGAAATAGAGTTCAATGAACCAAACTGGTGTGAATATCTAATGTGGGAACGCATGGATAATTGCGATTATCCGAGGTTGCTTGGGTATAAGTATTTCTATGATGAGTTAAACGATAAGAAAGTAGAAGAGTGGATTAATAAAGGAGAATAAAACAATGGGAAAGAACAACAGTAAAAGAAAACCGAGAACAGAATTTGCAAAGATGACGAGTATTATGGCAAAACTGGACAATCAGTTAAAAGCCGAGAAGGAAGCAAGGAAGAAGACAAAAGCAGATCGGAAAGGGGTTAAATAATGTGTCCATACATGGAATGGTTTGAAAACAAACCGCCTAAATGTAAACCTAAAAATGATTTATGCACTATGTGTGTTGCAGGAAATAGAAAGAGATTCAAGGAGATTGTGAATGAAGAATGTAGAGATTCAAAAATCAAGTAGTGAGTGTCGAATGTGTCTTGACATGGCGGTATATTGTAATGAACTGCCACCGTGTCATGCCTGCAATAACGAAACAGGAGAGTGGATTGATACGACGAGTAATTTTTGGGGTACATATGGAATTGTTCAATTGGCTGGCGGTGAGATTAGAAAAATTCCTATTAGTATGTTAAAAGTTATTGAGCAATGAAATTTTCATTTCTTCCGTGAAAAGAAGGGAGAAGTATGAAATTAAGCGAAATAACAGAATGGATAATAGAGAAATATCCAGGCAGTTGTATATCATGTAACAATGTTGTGATAAATGGCTGTAGAGAAGAATGGTATGAAGAATCTCTCATTAAGGAACTGATGGATTTCTTTTCATACGAAATTGTAGGTATGTGCGGTTGTGGTGTTCCTGAAGATACTCATGAGGTGATCCGGAGGGTTCTTCATATCAGGAAGGATTGGCAAAATAAAAAAGTAGCATTTGAATCAGTACAAGAAAAATATTATAGCGATCTTAACTTGGATACAGTAAATGACCTGGATTATGGAGTGTTACAGTTCATTTTATACATGTTAGATTCAAAAGATATTTTAGAGCATGGAAGTGGAATCGGAGGATGTTGGTTGACCAAATTAGGGGATATGTATCTGACAGTTCTGGATGCTTGGTACGAACAAGATAGTAAAAATGAAGAGAGCAGTTAAAACAAACATTTAGACTGAGTTTTAAGAGAATAAAGTATAGAGGGAGGCAGAGATGGTAAGGTTCCAAAGGTTCAGGGTGGCTCTACTCCTATTATAAGTATCACTGAATAAAAAAGTAATGGGCTACGTGCGGCTTCACAACCGCATGTAGTATTTCAAAAAATATTCAGAAGGAGGTCGTTACCAACGAGGGTTTATAAAGAGAAACAATATCTCATCTTTGACTTTGAAGATGGAAGAACTGCAAAATATGATTTTGCTACTAAAACTGCAATTGGAATTAAGGGTAAGCCAGTAGGGAAACTGTGTGGACAATTAAGAGGACTATCAATCGAGAATTTATTTGCTTGTTGTGATGATCAAAAATATGCTAAATTCTTAGCTTTTGTTCAGAGACAAGAGCCTTATCCTATAGAAAATATAGGAACAATTCTTGATAGAGTCCAACGATATGAAAATTACGAACAGTTATTTTCTGCTGGGATTGATGATATTTTGTGTAGCGGAAGAAATTTTAAGTATAAAATAAATGATATTCCTAAAGCGTTAATTAAATTATGTAGAACGCATGCAATCCAGTTGTCAAATAGTATCTTGGAATATTATAAGAAAAATCCAAATGCTATTATTTTAGGATACCATCTTGAATATATGAGCTTAGATGATAGAGATATTTATAAATTATGGACAAGAGATGAGTCGGAATATAATAGAGAAACATTAAGTTATGATTGTTATACATATTTTGATTTACTTATAAATAATTTTGGATATACTGCGAAAGCATTGTTCTTATATGCTGATCAACTTAAAACTTATGAAGCTATGGAGGATATGGGGTATCTTATCAAAGAATTATATGATTACGCAAAAATGATGAACACTATCAGCGATAAATTTGATAAATATCCTCGTCATTTTCTTACGACTCATAAGATTGCTTGTAGAAATTACAACAGAATGAAAAAAGAATTTTCAGAAGATCTTTTTAAAAAGAGAATTATGAAAAAGTACGAATGTACTTTTGGGGATTATCAATTCATTTATCCAGAAAATATACAGGATATTAAGGATGAATCTGTACAGCAAAATAATTGCGTATCATCGTACATCGATAAGGTTATTGATGGAAAATGTCATATTATGTTTTTAAGAAAGAAATCCGCTCCAGATGAAAGCCTTGTAACGATAGAAATTAGAAACGATAGAATTGTGCAAGCAAAACGAAGATTTAATGACGATGTGACGGATGAAGAACAAAAGGTGATTGATAATTGGAACAAGAAATTTTCAAACAAGAAAGAAGAGGTAGCAACATGACTAAGGAAGATAAAATTAAATTAGTAAAACCTATGGGAGCATTCACAAATGTTGGTGAGGTGTGCGATATAGTTGACATTTCAGAAGATGGCATTATTAGTTTTAAATTTGGTGAGGGTGTTCATTTAGGGTGTATGTCATACGATGAATTTGAAAGGTATTTTGAAATCGTTGAGGGTGAAGACGCCAATGGTGACGTGGTAGCAGACGAGTTTTTAGAAGACGAAAATGTATATGAGGTATTGGCATGGTGCAAAGAAAATGATAAACCTTTCTATCCAAATTTATATATTAACATCGTTTCAAAGTTAAAAGATGAACAAACTTTTACTGTCGGGTTATATAGTAATAGGATGTGTTTGGCTCAGTATAGGAATAAAACCTTTAAAGATTCGGATTTTAGTACAGTTAGAATTCTGATATAGGCTGAAATTTCGGTTTCGTAAGAATTGTGTAAACGTGGGTGCATTTGCATAAGCTGGCGTTAGTTCGATAGAACCAATCAAGTGCAAGTCTTGTAAATCGGGAGTAGCCGACACAGAGTAAGAGCAGGTTCGAGTCCTGCCGCCCACATAAAAAGATGAAAGTCGAGTTTTCAGCGATGATGGGAGGAGTAATGAAAGAGTTAAGGATTATTGTGGCTGGTGGGAGAGATTTTAATGATTTCCCATTACTAATGAATAAGTGCATTGGAATTATTGCAACAGTAACAAAAGAAGATAATACTATAGATAAAATACGGATTGTTAGTGGGAGTGCAAGAGGAGCTGACAAACTGGGTGAACAATATGCACAGATAGCACATTATGATGTGTCAAGATTTCCCGCTGCATGGGATATCTATTGAAAGAGTGCTGGTTACAGGAGAAATGCCGATATGGCAAAGTTTGCTTCTGAAGAGGGGAACATTGGTATTCTGATTGCGTTCTGGGATGGTAAGAGTCGAGGAACTAAACATATGATTGATTTAGCTAAGAGATATGGGTTAGATGTGTATGTGGTCAATTACTAAGCTGGAAGGAAACTTTGGATTCGTGAGGTGTTAAAAATGAGAGTTGAAGTAGAAGACAAAATTTATATTCCTACAGACAAACGGCCATATACGGTCAAGGCCAGAGACAATAGATACATAATTTGTACGAAGCCGTTTAACCTTAAGCACACTGTTTTGTATTTCATCATTGATTTAAAAGATAAATGGAGAGCGCCAGATGATAGGGTATTTTGCTCTGGCTATGATACTGACGAACAATGTCAGGAACAATTGAAGAAATTACAAAGCGGTGAGATTAAACTGAGCTGGAGACGAGGGGTACCGTTAGATATAGAAGTGGAGTGAGGTGATTATATAAATGAGTTGGCCTGAGGCAGTTGTATACTGCGTTGGAATAATAGTTTTTGGAATTGTAATGATTATGAATTTATAAAGAATATATGACATGCCACAAAAATAGGAGAAAATCTTGGTTTCAGGTTGTGTAATAGGAGGCCGCCATGAAGAAACAAGAATTACCTGAAGTAAAAAAATATTTATTAGAATGTTTGCGTCACAAGTATGGTACATACGTAGGGAAATGTGGTGAAAATAAGCTTGAACTATTAAACGATGATGATATTGATATATTGATTATAACATTGGAATGGCATCATGAATTGGATTTGAGCTAAACGGAGAGGAGATATACATAATGACCTTAGACAAAGAACCAGTAAAAATCAGTGACGCTATAAGAATAGCTAAAAAATACTATGATGATGATACATTTAATCACGCGATGCGAGTGGCTGGATATATATCTGAAAATGATACAATGCCAATTGCTTATAAAGACGAATGCATAGCACTTGCCATTATGCATGATTTGTTGGAGGACACACGCTATGATGGGGTGGTTTGCCTGACAATTTTAAACTAGCACTTAAATCCTTGACAAAACCAATTAACATATCATACGAATGCTATTGTAATAGACTTCGTGACACAAAAAATACAAGTTGGAAAATATGTGCATATTGGGTGAAGTTGGCTGATATTAAGGACCATTTGAATCTAACAGATACTTTGACGGATAAACTTAAAGAAAAGTATTTGAGTGGTTTACGGTATTTGTTATAGGGAATAAACCATCGTTTCATTGGAGAATGAATGATTATGAGAAATATAGATAAAATCAGACAGATGTCGTTAGAAGAACTGGCACCGTTGCTCGTTCATTCAACAGAAGAAGATATAGGTGATTATGATTGAAATGAGAATCCGATTCCATATTATGTGACATTTTGGTACTCTCCAAGTGGTAACTATTTTCAGGACTATGTTGGACATGGACAGCAAGAAGCTATTGAAGATTGTATTGAGTGGTTAGATTCAGCGTATGTCAAGGAGGTGTATAATGATACGAATTGATTGTGCTCTACAAATGATTCAATTATACTCCTACAAACTTCCGACTGTAAAAATTGGTAATTGGATTATGGATTTCAGAATATACAAGAAAATAAAACAAATCCCATTTATAATGGAAAGGTGGTGAAAAATAGTGCATCCGAGCAAATTCTTTGAGGAGGTAGGTTGTAGGACTCACATGGATGTGTTTGAACAATACGACCCTTATGTTAAGGAGCAACTTAAAAATGTACATCCGTTGAATTTTATTAAAACACGGGTTACGCTTCCGGTTTTTAAGATTACAATTTCATATAGCACAATAAAAGGTAATCTTCGCCATACGGAAAAGTATATTGTTTTAGACAACTCACATCTAGAATCATCAGACTCATTTAATTTCTATGTTGAATCAAATGTGCAAATGGAATGTGATTCCTATAACTCGGCTAATCCAAAGAATCCGATGCTAGATTATATGATTAAAAATATTGAATTCGTTTGTGACGCTGTGCTACCAATTGGGTAGGTCTTCACCAGATGTATTTAACGCCTTTAGTAGATAAAGGTTGTCACGAGATTATGAAGCTGGAACGCTGAGATAAATAATCGAAAAAGATATGCGGTAGTGACATAAAAAGACACCCGCTAAGTATGGCTTTGCCTCATGCAAGCGTAATAAATTGCGTGAGGCAAAGTACATATTGGTAGAAAGCAAATATACAGCAACAGATTTAAAGATTATGCAGTCCTGGAGTCTGGAAAGAAAAATTCAGGTAAGCCAGACCAGGATATTAGAAGCATATAAAATATATAAGAATATGTGTTACGTCTCCTTTAGTGGAGGCAAGGATAGTAGCGTATTGGCTGATTTGACAGCCAGGGTATGTAAAGTACTAAACTGTAAATTGGTTCTATGGTTCTCGGATACAGGTCTTGAATTTCCAGAAGTCAAAAAACATGTCAAAGAGTTTCCAACTTATTTAAGAAACAGATATGGTATTGAAGTTGAAGTGATGGTAGATTATCCGAGAGATAAATCTGGTAAGCGTATATCATTTAGAGATGTGGTGTTGACTGAAGGATATCCGCTTATCTCTAAAACTGTCAGCCGCCAGGTTCACGATGTCAAGAAGCTTGGTAAAGATTGTTGGGCTTACGGATGTTTCAATGGCAGTGAAACAGGCGTTTATAATATGCAGAAATGGAAGTATCTTATCAATGCTCCATTTAATATTTCCAATAAGTGCTGTCAGATTATGAAGAAGAATCCGGCCAAAAGATTTAACAAGAGTAGTAGGAGAATACCTATAATTGGCACCATGGCCTGTGAGAGCAAACAACGTAAAACGGAGTGGTTACACAATGGTTGCAATGCTTTTGATAAAGGGGAATCTAGCAGCCAGCCGATTAGCTTTTGGACCGAAAATGATGTCCTGGAATATCTATATCGTTTTGATGTACCATATCCATCAGTGTATGGAGAAATATGTATTGATGAGGATGGTAAGTATTATTGCACAGGATACACTAGAACGGGATGTGTATTTTGCGCCTATGGTTGTAATTTAGAGAAAGGTGTTAACCGATTTCAGCGACTACTTAAGACTCACCCAAGACTTTGGCTCTATTGTATGAAACCTGTGAGGTATGGTGGATTAGGAATGGCTAGAGTACTCAGATATATTAGTGTAAAGTATTTTTGATTATGGAAATGAGGAAACAAATCTTTCGTGTGAAGGGAAGTGAAATTATTAAGATAAAGGACAAGTTGAAAAAATGGCTGCTTGCTGATGAATTACTGAAGATTCAAGATATTGAAAGTAAATATAATGAGTTAAAAGATTCTGTAGCAAGAGCAGAAGACTTATTACATAAAGCATATGGTAATTATTTAAAGGCAGAAAGTGTAGCAGAGAATACAGTAAAACTTGCTGACGATTGCAGAAAACTAATGAATGATATATGCGATGTTGGTGTTGATGTTGCCAGGGATAAATATCATAGTTGGGCAGTTGTATGTATTCATGGAAAAATGGATTTTATAAAATTCGTGCCATTAAATCATTCAGATATAAGAGAAGTGGCGCAGTTTCTAAAGAGGTTTGAATACTCAAAGAGAGTTATTGATAGTCCATTTGCTTATTCTGGTATGATAGAGGATTTAATTACAAGGTTTTAATAGGAAACGTGAATTTCAAGGGAATAGGAGGGTGAGGTAGATTGAGCAAAATAAGGTGTCCTAATTGCAGAAGAGATTATATGAAACGCTTTGAAGGGCATAATATCTCAACAAATAAAACAATAATTAAAATTCAATGTTTCTCTTGTGGCTATTGGGCAACTGTAGAAGAGGGTGAACATGATTTTTCATCATCTAATATATTTACATTAGAATTCTCAACAGTATTAGGAGAAAAGGGAAAATTCTGTGGAAATAAAACGGATATACAGAAAGAGATTGATAAGTATGAGTGGTTAACTTTTAGTAGTAATACATACACTGAGGAAGAAAAACACAGACAAATTGCGAATTGTATTGAGATCCTAAAATATGGTTATCAATTTGAATTTAAAGAGAATGACTATAAGCCCTATGAAATTACTGTAGACAATGGGTTATGGATGAAAATTCAATATGGAATATGGTAACAGATAAAATGCGACTTTCGGAGTATTTAAAATGAAGTTAGAGAAAAAATATAATAAGAATAATAAAGAATATTATTGCGATCTTACAAGAAAACTTGATGATGTGTGTGGTTATACGGTTAGTAATCCCAGATATAAGCATTACATTTACGATGCAAGAGATTTATGGGATAAAACCTTAGCAATTCGTGTTCCTGGAAGAACTACTGGAAATATTGAAGTGGACAATAATAACATAATAACTAAAATATCTTTTTCAACAGAATTAGTTGGAGATATTAAACAGTATCCATCTAATATTGATATAAAAATGGAAAAGTATATAGGGATAGCTTTGGAATTTCAAGGGAGGCATGATAAATAGATGAAAGAATTTGAATGTAGTAAATGTCATAGTAAGGACATTTTTATTGAGAAATCTGATAGTAACACAGGATTGTATTGCGGTGATTGCGGTAAGTGGATTACCTGGCTGAATAAAGACCAGATAAGGTTGGCTGAGCGTCAGATTGCTTCAAGTGCATATAATATTGACATGGTTTTGGAGCAACTTGAGGATTACGGAAAATACAAAGGATTGCTCCGCTGCGAGGGAGAGGGTTTTGAAAATTACATTCCAGTGTCAGTTGCAAAGCAGATTGTAAAAGGCCGTGGGTTGAATGGAGTCATGGGCTATATGGACTAAATTTCGGAGATAAAATTAAAATAGGAAAGGATATATACATATGTCAGTAAAAGACGATTTAGGCGTTCGTATGAAAACATTTTACGAACAGATTCCCAAAACAAAACTTATGAGACGTTGCCCTGTACTGGTGAGGTTAGATGGGCGCAGCTTTCATACCTTTACAAGAGGTTTTAAAAGACCTTTTGATGAGATTCTAATTAGAACAATGCAGGATACAACAAAGTATCTATGTGAAAATATTCAGGGGTGTGTACTCGGCTATACTCAGTCTGATGAAATTACTTTAGTGCTTGTGGATTATAAAAAACTTACTTCTTCAGCATGGTTTGATTATGAAGTGCAGAAAATGTGTAGCATAGCAGCGAGTATAGCGACGATGGCTTTTAATAAAATATTTAAAGAGAACGTATATGAATATGATTCAGATGCAGAAGTATATATGAAAAAGTTTGATAAGGCGATGTTCGATGCGCGCTGCTTTAACGTTCCCAAAGAAGAAGTTACGAATTGCCTGTATTGGCGGCAATTAGATGCTAGTCGCAATTCAATTCAAATGGTCGGTCAGGCTAATTTCTCTCATAAAGAATTACAGAATAAATCATGTAATGAGATTCAGGATATGCTTATGGTACAGAAAGGCATCAACTGGAACGCTCTACCTACATATCAGAAACGTGGGAATTGTGTTGTAAAAAATAAAATTGTAGTTAAGTCAAATGGTTCTACGGAATTATGTCAGTTACGTGATTCGTCTAAATCTGAGAATGAGTGGATTATTGATATGAATATTCCGATTTTTAAAGATGAAGGTAGAGAATATATTGACAGGCTGGTTTATGTGGGAGAGGGATAATGGATTAAATCTAGTTTACGTGTGAAAGGAAGAGTGAACAATATTAAGATATTTTTTGATACAGAATTTACAGGTTTAAGAAAAGATACAACCCTTATTAGATCCTTGGACATTGGGCTTATGGATACTGGCAGAGATGAGGTGATATGGTGAAAGAAAGATTAGTAAAAAAGAGGATGGTGGATGTAGATGAGATGCTTGATTTTCTCTTATATAAGACCGAAGTGTATATTGGTGACGATTACTATAGAGACGCTTTTGAAGAAAGCTTGAGAAAAGAGGTAGAAAAATTTGTTGCGACAGTAGTTCCGGATGTTGAAATAGGACAAACTGTGTGGGTGATTACAGATGGAGAATATGACTTTGATACACAGAAATTCTCAAAGGTAATCAAAAAGTGTTATGTGCATAGGAAAACAATCAAAAAGAAATATACATTTACTGTACGCGGAGACGGCTTTTACATTGGAAATTTTGTAAAAAGCAGTATTGGTAAAACAGTATTCTTGACTGAGGAAGAAGCGATTAAGCATGAAAAGACGAAAATTCATTAAACTTGCAATTACTACAGAAGATATAAATAAAACAATGAGACTAAAGTCTGACCACGTTGCCATTCATTATTGGGAAAAATAATAATGGATAAAATAAGCAGAGGTTGTCTTTCAAACGATAGATACGAGCATATTTATTGGATGACTGGTATTACTGACGGATGGATTAAATTTTAATAGGCAGAAGAAAAATCGGTTTCATCTGGAAAGGAGAGAATTAGTTGCTGTTAGATAAAATAACAGAAAATAAGATTAGAGAACATTTTCGTTCATATGATTTTCAAAATTTTATGTTTGAAATGCTTATTGGAGACTCCAGAGACGAGAATGGAGAATTAATTAAACATGTGTATAAGCATGAACTAGAAGAAACAGAAGATGAACTAATATATTTAATTCAAGCACATGTTAATCACAATATTCCACTAAACAGGTATTCAATCATTTCGTTTGTGTTGAGGCATGTAGTAGAAAATTTGCTTGGAGATGATTTGAATTGTCATTGTATAAAATTTTATGCGTTATGTAATCAGTTATACTATATGGTTTTTGAGGAGATACGAAAATATTATAAACCTTTCATGCTTAAGGAGAATACATAGATGGCAATAAAGTTTATAATTCTCATATCAATGATTTTCTGTCATATAGTAGATGATTACTATTTACAAGGTTGGTTAGCATCAGCAAAACAGAAATCATGGTGGGAACAAAATGCACCAGAGAAATTATTTAAATATGATTATATAGCAGCACTGTTTATGCACAGTTTCAGTTGGACGTTCATGGTTATGCTGGTGCCGACAGTACGTGTGGTGTTGTTTGGTGGGACATGGTATCCATTGCTATTTGCTGGAAACGTTATGATTCATATGTTTGTGGATGATTTGAAGGCAAATAAAAAGAGAATAAATTTAATACAAGATCAGAGTATTCATATGCTACAGATTTTATGGACGTGGTTATACATGATTGTGTTATAAAAAGGAGATTAAAAGTATGAACAAGAAAACAAATTGGAAGTTACTATTAATTATTGGAGCGGGTGTAATTGCTGTAATTTTACTCTGTGTCTTTGGAATACAGAGTTCACAGAATAAGGCAATCGCTTTTGAGGAGCAGGTGAACACGGCCTCTTCAGATATCAAAGTACAAGAAAAGCGTCGAGTAGATCTTGTATATAATCTGGCTGATTGCGTAAAACAGTATGACAAACATGAAGCGGATACACTGAAAGCTATCGTAGATGGACGTGGTTCTACTGGAGATATTGAAAATGTTACAACTGCCATTGCGGCGGTAAGTGAGGCATATCCGGAGTTAAAGTCGAATGAAAATTATAAGCAGCTTATGACCGAATTATCAATGACGGAGAATCTTATTGCTGAATATCGTAGCAATTACAATAAGCAGATAAAGGAATACAACAGATATGTCCGTAAGTTTCCAACAAGAATGTTTTTAGACATGCTTGGGTATGAAATGCAGGAATATACATACCTTGACTATAATGCTCCTGTGGACGCTCCTCAGAATCTCTTTGGAGAATAGAGTATATGAGTGGTTATTGTAAAAGAAATAGAAAAGGATTTGATTTTGGTGATTTTGAAATTACTAAACGTGAAATTCTAGCAAGTATCTCTATTATAGCTGTTATGCTGCTTATCGGTGTTTTGATTTCCGCAAAGATTTCAGAACACCAGATGGATAAGAATGAGATATACAATAAGGCTGTCAAGATAGATAATCAAGAATTATTTCAATATGGTATGGACACTAACGTAGGTAACGCCTTTGTATATGGCGATTTAAAAGCAGTCGATACTGTTGCATATCCCGAAATTGGCGGAGAATATATGTCTGTAGAAAAAGTAAAAGAAAGGTATACCAGACATACAAGAACCGTTACGAAAACAAGAACTGTAAATGGTAAATCTCAGACATATACAGAAACAGAAGTATATTGGACATGGGATGTTGTTGATAGATGGTCAGAGCATTGTAATAAAGTGACTTTCTTAGGTATTGAGTTTGACTATGGACAGATTTATAAGCCGAGTGAGCACCATATTGATACTCAAAAAGAATCGTCTCATATAAGATATGTTTATTATGGTAGCGACACAGAATATACCGGAACGATTTTCACAAGTTTAAAAGATAAAACAATCAATAACACAGAATTTTATAATGGCAAAAATATAGAAGAAACAGTTGAGAACCTTGAATCTGGCGGTGTAGTAATTATATTTTGGATATTATGGATTGTATTGACGGGCGGTTGTGTGTTTGGATTCTACTATATTGATAATAAGTGGTTAGAGTAAAGGAGAATATGTGAATGAAGAAGAAAATTTTAGAAATTGCAGACAAACAAAGTGATTGGGGAATGCGTGAACAGTCAGTTTACGATCCAGAAACAGATGATGAGCTTTTTAGTGTATACGACTTAACTGAATATCCAGAAGATGCAACCATTAATAGAGATTTATTTGATGCAGACGATTATCTTAGAGCGGTAAGATATGGGATTGAGCTGGCAAAGGAAGGATATGATGAAGTAGAGTATATTTCAATTTAAGTTGAAACTTCGATTTCCTGCGAAGAAAGGTAAGGATGGTTAAATTAAAAGATGAGGTAAAAATAGAACAGCTTGCTAACTTTGGTTTTGTTAAAATGAATTATGATTACAAAATAAGTGTTGGAGCATTAGATATATTTTGTAACATCGAAACTAGAGAAATAAATGGTATAGGGTTCTGGCCAGTGGGCGATAGAATTGTTTTGAGAGAACTTGAAGATTTAAAAATTAAGCATCTATTTAATGTGACATAATATTGGTTTGTCAGACTGATTGGTGGCAATTAAATCATAGAAATTAAACTCTGACTGTGCTGAGCTGAAACAGAATGCCAGGGAATACTGTTCACACATGAAGTTCTATGAGCCAACAACTCGGTTGAAGCAGGTTTTCCGAGTATAAATAAAATATGTAAGGGTAAGCCGGTAATGACCTTACATGATAATGGGCATTGGTGAAATGGTAACACACAGGACTTTGACTCCTGCATTCGTTGGTTCAAATCCAACATGCCCAGTTTAGGATTCTTAGCTGAGTTGGTTACAGCATTCGGATCATAACCGAAAGATCCTGGGTCCGAGTCCCAGAGAATCCATAAGGACGGTTCAATTCCGTCTCGGTAGTTGAGGGCATGGTGCGACGGGGTGGTGGCTCGACTCCATCTGATTGTCTTTGTGAAGTGACGCGTCTCAAAGTAACCTGGGTAGGACAAAACTCATCCGCATGGTAAGGTGGATGTAAAACCGTCAAAGATTCCATATAAAGTTTGCTTTCCTTGGGATTGCAGAGAGGAGAATGTATGGTAGGGAAATACAGAGTTATTACGCTATGCGGTAGCACGAGATTTAAAGATGATTTTATACGAATGCAAAAGATATTAACGCTTCAGGGGGACATTGTGATTTCTGTAGGTTTATTTGGTCATTCTGGCGATGATGAGGTATGGTCAGAAGGAACTAAGGAAATGTTAGATGATATGCACAAGAGAAAAATTGATATGGCGGATGGGATTTATGTGATTAATAGTGATGGATATATTGGAACTTCTACTAGATCAGAAATTGAGTATGCAAAATCTCAAGGAAAATTAATAACTTATATGGAATGTCACAATGATGATGATATTACGTAATAGGAATAAACCCACGTTTCATTGGAGGTGATAAATGTGACAATTCAGGAATTATATGAGTGGGCAATAAAAAATAACGCTAAAGATTTTGATGTAGAGATTCAATATAGAGACAGTGGAGGATGCTACGAAGGAACAGAAGATTTATGTGAATCTGACATTGAAATTAAACATACAAAATGGGGAGACGTGGTTGTTTTATAGACCATGAAAACCAAGTTTCGATCGAGGAGGTGATTGAATATAAAAATAGTTAAAATGTATGTTAATAGAAACTGGAGTGAACCGCATTATTACTGTATGTTTGACGAGATTCCAGAGATTACATATGAAAAAATTGGATGCAATTATGTAGGCTCCGCAACGGATCAGGATGGTAATATAATTTTTAGCGATTATTTAGGATATGATTCTTGGGGAAAGGCATTTGCTGGCAGAGAATTAACTTTACATATGAAAGATGGAACTACTCAAAAAATTAAAAATTATTGGTATGATTGGGGATACTATAAGAAACATGGAGAATTTATTGATATAGGTGGTGGAACTCTTGAGAGTCTACAACGATGTTATGTATATAGTGGGTACAATATCAATAAAGCAACTTTCCAGAAAATGTTAGATGATTACTACTCAAGAGAAAAAGAATATGAGTATTATGAAATAGAAGAGTGGTCCAAACTTCAGTATAAATGGTATCCAGTTGTTATTGACGGTGAACGATATCCGTTCATGGTTAATAAGTATGGAGATTTTGCAAGAAGAGAAAATAAGGAACGTATATATCTCCGAAAAAATATAGTGAAGTATGTAAGGGACAAAAGGTTTAAATTGTGTTTGTTTGAATTCGAATATAATAATGGTGTAAGACTATTAAAAATTCAAAGAAAATTAATGGATGTTTTGAAGGAGTCTTTACCGTTTGAGGAAAAAGAAATTATTGAAAACTGTAAATTGAATTGGAAATGAAAATCTTATTTCAAAGCGATAAATAAAAAAAATATATATAAAAGGAGAATGAATAGTATGGAGAAGATTTTAGAATTATTAGCAAGCAACCCGGAGTTAATTATGCCTGTTGTAAGGGAGTATATTGAAAAGTATAAACCTATGGTTTATGAACTGGCCCAGGAAGTTGTGGAGATTTATAAGGACTACTCAAATAATACAGAGCATCCTGCCATAATTGCAAAGACCAAGAAGAATCTCTATGATGCATATGTGGAGGTTGGATTTACTGGTGACCAGGCGTTAGCACTTATGATTAATGACAATATTCAGCTTCTAAAGAATCTTAAGCAAATCTCATCTAATAATAGCAAGTCTATTAAGAAAGCACAGTCTTTATAATTCAAAATGAAATTCCTATTTTATGTGATTATGTGAGGTGAAAACCATGGAAGATTTACCGCTAACGTGTGACTGTGGCTCCGAAAGTACAATACATAAAAATCCTTATTACGATGAGATTGGAGAAGTGGAGTATGATTTACACTGCGCAAAGTGTGATAAGTATTTAGGGCACTTTGTATATGGATGTTGGGAATATTAATTGAGAGAGGGTGAGCAAAATAAGAACAGAACTACCATGTTTACCACTTATCCAAGAGAGATTTTGGAATAAGGTAAAAAATAAAGAAGAATATGGGAGAGGTAATTGTTGTTGGCCAGAGTTTGAATTCTATACGTTTCCTCAAGTATGGGGAGATACATCATTAGGCTTCGGCGGCATTGGTGGTCAGGCTATGACGTCTGCCTATACAACGGTCATAGTTGATAACTGTACTGGCGGGTGTGGAGTGTTTTTTGGAGAAAGACTGGCATATACAATTCTAAATCCTAATCAGGCGTTTTATGATGATTTACATAATGGTCGGATGGAGAGTGTTAGTAAATCGGGGAAATATTTGAGGAAAGAGTGAGGTAAAAATTTGGGATTAACTTGTAAGCCGATTGGCAATTTCGCAAGCGTAATGAGAAAAATGGAGAATAAGTTAGCAGAGGAGAAGATAGAGAAAAAGGTAAAGAATGAACGCAAGAGAACAAAAGAATTGGGAGCAGTCTAATTCTATCAAAATAAAAAATACAGCAATAGCTGTACAAAATATAAATTAAAAAAAGGAGATAATTATATGACAGACATTAACGCAAAGAGCACAAAGGCAGAAATCATGGAGGCATATATGACCCAGAAGAAGCAACTTGATAAGTTGATGGCAGCAAAGGACGATCCGGTTGCCCAGGAGAAATTAAAAAAGCAGAAGTTGACTCTTGATTCGGCAGCGGAGATTGCAGGCGCGGGTATTCTGAATGATTCAATTGTTAAGCAGTACAATGACATCTGTGAGGCAGTTGATATTAAAAAGGCAGAATTATGCGAATTATATGATATTGAAACAGAGTTAAACACACTTGTTGCCCTGGTAAACGCACATAAAGACAAGGCTCATGAGTTGGATGAACAGTATAAGCTGGTTAAAGTTGAAGCAGAGAAAAATCTTCAGGACACAAAGGCTGCTATTAAAGATGAGATTGATGCTCTCAACAAAGAAAAGGCTGAAGCACTGGACACAATTAGAAAAGAAGCCGCAGATTTAAAAGCACAGTTAAAACAGGAGCGGCAGCGTGAAGAAGAGGAATATACATATAATCGTGATAGAGCAAGAAAGATTGCCGAAGATAAATGGGCAGATGAAGAGGTTGTGAAGCGCAAAGAGCTGGAAGCGTGGAATAATTCTATTGAAGAAAGAGAATTATCTGTTATTGCACAGGAGAACCATATTAGTGACCTTGAACAGAAGGTAGCTGAAATTCCTTCGTTGATTGAATCTGCAACAACTGATGGTTATGAGAAGGGAAAGTCCGATGCTAGTAAGTCTTGGGGGTTTGAAAAGCGGGCTATCGAGCAGAAGAATGAATATGAGCAGAAAGCGCTAAATGATAAGATTAAGCGCTTAGAGACAGATTTAACGGAAGCTAAGGATACTATCGCTACGCTACAGGAAAAACTGGATTCTGCTTATGCACAGATGAGAGAACTTGCCACAGATACTGTTAAATGTAATGGCGGTGTGAAGATTCTTGATAGGGAGAATTCCGGAAAGTAAGGTGCCATATGGACTTAGCAAAAGATTTTATACAGTATCAAATCGATAATCCGCACAATGTAAATTTTAAAAGTTTAGTGAATTATGAAAATAGAGAAGATACTATTGAAGGATTTAAGAAGTTGCTTAATGGTACTAGTGAAAGTTGGATTTTGTGTAAAGATAGTCTACCAGATGACGGTGTAGACGTTTTATTCAAAGCAAAGCTCAACGGGCGAAAGTATGTAGGACATAAATATACATATATTCACCCCAGTGGAGAAAAGAAGATTGAATATCATTGTCTAACGGCTAGAGGAAGTTCGAGAACTGGTATGAAACCTATTGCATGGATGCCAATACCAGAATAGTTTGACTAATTTCTTATTCAATGGTCATTTCAGACCAAATTCCCACAAATAAAAATAACTAAGCATAGAATATTTGTTTAGGCAAGATACAGCCTGCCTATGGTGTGTCTATATTACTATATATAGATGGATGAGCGCTTGCGCATACTATATATAGTCATTGAATCACAATGAAAGAGCTGTTTCATCATAGATGTTCATATAGAGTTATTTCTATGTTCCAGTCTGAAAGGGCTGTTTATCATATTTTTAGTTTTGTTAGTTATTAATTTATTTTACAAATTTTTATTTAGGAGGAGATTATTTTAATGACAGAAACAAATTTAAGACAGGCAAACGCAAAGGCATTTGTACACGGAGTAGTTAGCGAGAAGGATTTGAAGGTTGTAACAGAGGAAGGAAAAACAAAGATTACAGGTAGTCTGACAGTAAAAACTTCTGATGTTAATTTTGTTAAGTTTAATGTGAATGTTAATGAAAAGACAAATGCTGGTACTGACAACAAGACCTACGCAGGTATTCAGACGGTAATGAATGAGTACAAGTCTATTGCAGAAGTTGGAGAAGAAGAAGCTACTAGAGTTAAGGTGAGTGGTGATCTTAGTCCGTTTACTGGTAAGAATGGTGAGAAGATTGTTTCTTACAGAAGCAATTTCTTTAACAGATTAAAGGTTGATGAGGAACTTGAGCCAAAGGCAGAGTTTTCAGTAGAAATGTTCATTTCTGGTATCAATCCTGAACTTGATACAGAGGGTATAGAAACTGGAAGAACAGTTGTTAGTGGTTGGATGCCTACATATAACGGAATTGAACCGATTGATTTGGTAGCTGAAGGTGAAGTTGCACAGGCTGTTGATTCTGGGTTTGAACCTGGACAGACTGTAGAGTTTTATGGGGATATTATCAATAACAGAATTGAAACGGTTACTGAAATTCCTGTAAAGATTGGCAAACCGAGAAAGAAAGTTTCTGTAGAGTTTAAGAGTGATCTTATTATTACAGGTGCTTCTGAAGCTTATGAAGAGGGTATTACACCGGAGCTTCCTTATGTAGCCGAAACAATTGAAGCCGCTATTCAGGAAAGAAAGAATAAGCTTGAAGAAGCAAAAGCGAAAGCCCAGAGTGGCGCAAAGCCCAATGGAACCGCAAAGCCTAGTGGGGCAGCACATGGTAGAAGTTTAGGATTTTAAGGAAACGGACAGTAGGTACAAATGAAACAGTATGAAAATATGTACCATTTTGATTACAGTAAATACATAAAAATCAGGAGGAAAACATTTTAATGGAATTAGATATTTTTAATCCACAGGTCAGTACAGTTGCAAAAGGTTTAGAGGGAAAGGTAATTTTGGTGTATGGTGGCAATAACTTGGGAAAGACGAAACAGGCTACACGCATGAAGAAGCCGTTTTATCTTCCGTTTGAAGCAGGACTTAATGCCATCCCTGGTGTTCCATTCTGCCCTATTACTAAGTGGTCTGATTTTATCAAGATTAATAAGCAGTTGACCGATCCTGCAACAGTAGAAAAAGCTAGAGAGATGTATTCTACAATCATCTTTGATGAGATTGAGGCGGCTGCTAATTACTGTCAGGAGTTCATTTGTCAGAAGTATAAGGCACCTTCTATTGGAGAAGGAAATGGTGGATATGGTCTTTGGAAAGAGTATGAGACTGAGTTTTGGAAGCAGATTAATAAGTTGGTAGGTGCTGGATATTGTTGTTATTTTATAGCTCATGCACAGGAAAAGGAAGGTTTTATTTCTCCCAAAGCAGATAAGAGAGCATTGTCACCTATTATCAATAATACAGATTTATGCGTATATGTGCGTTCTAATGGTGTTGATAAGGATGGTAAGGTTGTAAAGTCTTCCGGTTATTTGGCACAGACTGATGAGTTTTTTGCTCGTTCTCGTTTCGATTATCTTCCTACAACTTATATTGAAGAGTTTACAGCAGAAGCTCTTGAAGATGTGATTGTTAAGGCGATTGAGATTCAGGAGAGAGAAGAAGGAATTACGGCTGTAACTTTTGCAGAGCAGAAGGCACAGAGAACGGTTGCTGTAAAGACATATGATGATTTGATGGATCAGTTACAGTCATTAGGTGAGAAGTTAGCTGATAATGGTTATCTTGAAGATTTACAGTCAATTGTGGCTAATCAGTTAGGCGAGGGCAAGAAAGCAAGTGATCTAAAAAAGGGTCAGGAACAGCTTATCGAATCTATCATCTATGACATTGAAAGTTTTATTGAAGAAAATAATTTATAAGGTTAATTGTGAATGACTCAACTAAATAAATGTTGTATATGCAATGAACTAATTACAGATGAGCAAAGCGTTCCATATAAAGGACGCTATGCTCATCAAAAGTGTTTTAATATTGCGATTAAAACATTACAGAAAGATAAAAGTAAACAGATAGACAAGGTTGCTGAAAAAAAGAAACGTGGCAGAAAACCAAAACCTCAAGCCGAATTAAAAGAAGCATTATCAGAAGAAGAATATGAAAAGAAACAACAATATTATAAGTATTTAAGAAGTATTGTTGAAGAACAAGAGTTAAGTGCAAAGGTATATGCGTTAACAGAAGACTATATTAAGCGTTACAGTTTTACTTATGAAACCATGTATCAGACATTGGTTTATTTACATGAGATTATTGAAAAAGATTTAACTGGCGATATTGTAGGGATCATTCCATATTATTACAGCGAAGCGATGCAATATTATGACTCTATAAATAAGGTACTGGAACTGAATGAGGGTGTAGATGTTTCAAACATGTACAAAGAAAAGACGATTAGAGTCCAACCCAAAAAGAGAAAAGTAAAACAGATTGATATTGAATCAATAGGTAATTGCGAAACACATTCCTAAAACTTGCGTAAAAGAGATAAACGTTCTAT